>ERZ808278.11-NODE-11-length-192030-cov-213.726662_pt1 | contig 192030 bp, 305 predicted proteins | sample MGYA00521239_ERZ808278 | MGnify/ENA primary metagenome ERZ808278 (study PRJEB31516, sample SAMN03275600) | gut metagenome | biome: mammalia-associated habitat; material: feces | host: Papio cynocephalus | place: Kenya | collected 2012-07-17 ...
ATCTCTTTCTATTTACCCTCTCCCTGCTGTCACCAAGGAGAGGTGGTTAGTTAATCTGTTACTTCAATAAACTTAATAGGTGGAGTTGTGTCACTCCCACAAATTTGTGAAAAACATTGTTGTGTTCCATCATAAACACAACCATCACAATTCCAATCTGGTGCTGATACTGACTTAATCATATTATTACTTATTTATACCTTAAAGAGGTGGTTAGTTAATACTCAATAGGTAATGATATACATTTTTCTCCAACTTTAAGCAAAGCGTGTAGCCTATTCATCATTGCATATAAATGTACCTCTGTATCATCAGGTTGATTCTCTATCATTTTCTGTATATCTTTTATTTTCATATCATTACTATTTAGCCCGAAGGCTGTTAAACAATCATTTCTTTCTGTTCTGATGGGTTATTATCTCGCAATCGTCAGCACGTCTGTTATAATATCCACATTGATAACAATTTCTTCCATAAAAAGGACAAGAATAATGTACTTCTGTTACTATACTCATACCTACACCTCCATATCTGAGTTAAACTTAAAAGCAAATAGGATATGCTGCAACTGATGAACATAATAGATGTAACCTCCCATAATGTCACCATTTATTGAAACAGACCATTTGTCGCCTTCTTCTCTGGTGCAAAGACTAATTCTTGGAATTTGGATATTCGTGAAGTTCATTCGTGACTCCTTCCACCCATTCTTTTCAAGAATCTCTGGAGTGAGAGGGATAGGCTTAATTTTTTCAATACGAGCAAAGGGGTGTTTATCTGTTGATACTGAAAGAGTATTATCTCTGTCTACTTCCACAACAACCTCTATGTTGTCCTGGTACATTACCAAATCTCCAGGAATATATAAATTCTTTCCCATACTTACTTTCCTTTCTTAACGAATATTACATTCTTGCCATCTGAACGATTTGAACAATGACATTTTCTTAATATATAATTAATATCACAAGCAACTCCATGATGGAAGAAACATCCTTCACATTGTGGCATATTAGGCTTTTCTACCACTTCTAGAGTAAATTTTCCGCCAACTTTAAACTCTTTCATAGTTAATCTCCCTTTTGTCTTTGAAGTAAATCATCAACATAAAACCAACGAGTGATACAATTTTTAAATACTTCATGTTGCCAGCGATATAGTGGTTTATAGAAAAATACAGTACAACTGTATTTATCATAACCTTCATAGCATTCTGCAACAACTGGTATACTACCATCTTCTTTAAAGTTTGGCACTTCATATTTATCATGCCACAGATCCTTCAAAAATTGTTTGATTGCCCAGTGAATACCTAATTCAATAGCTTCCTTGATTTGCTCAGCATTATACATTTCTTCTTTGTAATCTTCATTGCCTTCATCATCAGTGTAAATTATATCTTCACCATTGTTCAAGAACTTATCCTCAAAGATACTTTCTTTGGTTTCTTCTATCTGCTTTTCATCAATCATCATTTAGAAATATCTTCTAGCTTTTCAAAGAGTTTACAAAATTTATCTCCTAGTAGCCAAGGGTCTCCAATAATTATGTATTGAATTGGTGCAGTAACTACTGAAATTATTAAGCTTACTATAAACATAGGAATAATTATAGTAAGTAACAATACAATTAATAATCTTTTAAACATTTTCTTTATATTCATTAGTTGTACCAATCAGTTTAGCTGTCTCCTCATTGTAAGGAAGACAACAATAATAGTTGCGACCAATACAAGAGTACACAGAAACACCATTACGGTCTTTATCCATGTTGCTAAAGATTCCTGCTTCCCAAAACCCAACATCATTACGACCAACCACTCTGTCAAATGGCTTTGGAGTCCACTTAGGTTTTACAACTTCAAGGGTTTCAGTATCTAACCTACCTCCTAATCTCTTTTCAATAATATCTAGGTAACATTTAGAAATTACTTCATCTGTTTTAGCAAATGCTTTCGTGCAATAGATACCTGTCTCGTTATAAGTAACATTATCTCGGTTCTCATATTCTAACCAGTGTCTTCCCTTGAAGAATTTAAGAGTATCATCTGTAAATTTCTCGAAGATAACATTTACTTTCTTTAAATTAGCAGACAACACATCTCCTTTTTGCCATGCAAACTTACTCCAATCATGCATCTCTTTTGATGGGAATAGAACGCACTCTCCTTCTGGTGTATATTTCCCATCTAAAAGATATGATTCCATACTTGCATCATTATTGCCAATCTTTCTAATAACATCAATAGTGTTATTATCAATATCCTCAAATTTGCATTCACCAAACACAGGAGAATACAGTTTAGTTCCTACTGGTTTATTTTTTAATATTTCTATTATATTCATATTATTTAGATTAATAATTCACTATTTAATTAAATCAAGACTATTAATAACTATATCTAAGTTTTTAATAACTTCTTCTTTGGATAACCCAGAATCATAAATGTTTCTCTTTGCGTCTTGTTTTCCATAACTGTATAGCAGCTCTACACAAGTAAGCAGTAGTTACTACTATAAACATGCCATTTAAAATATTAGTAAATGCCTGCATTATTACTTCATCAACAAAAAGTTCTGCTGTATCTTCCCTCATGTTAAGTCTTTTCATAAGTATCTTTATACAACTAGAACGCTTTTTATTAATAGTTTTATATAAATCCTCAGCATTACTCTTATCCTCTGTATATTTACGCAATACTTCTAGATATTCTATACAATCATCTATATCTTTAAGAGTAATTTTACGATTTTTCTTGAAAGTTTCCATAGCTTTTGCTGCAACCTCTTTTCTAGAAATTACCTTTGGAACTCCATCTTCAAGAACAAATACTGTTCCTTTAGGAATTTTAAATAGAGAGATTCCATTTAAAGCACAGTAAGCTATTTTAGCAATAGAAAAAGATTTACTATTTCTTTTGCCGTCAAATAATAAATAATAACTCCCAAGATGAGGCTTTAATAAAGTATTTGTAACTATATTATAGACTTTACCATCTTCATATCCATAGTTAGGATAATCTATGAGCTTAATCATCCTCTATAATATTTACATTGGCTTTAAAACTAGTACAGAAAGAGCAACAAGATTCTTTGCAGCTCTTAACACATAACTCACAAATATTGTAAATTCTATTTTCCATCATCTTATTGTTTCTCCAACATTAAATTGTTCACCATCAAAAACTGTGATAGCCCTGATTTCATATTTTTTGGCTTTGGAATTGTACATACGTATTTTAAGGTGCCAACAATCATTCATATCTCTACCACTTGATATTACTACTCCACCTTTATAATTTAAAATGGAATCATACTTTGAAGCATCTCCATTTTTCGGAGCTGGACCACATGAAATTAGTAAAATTAAGAGTAACAATTTTATTATTTTCATATTCGTTAGTGTTAATTCAACAAAAATCCCTGGACTAAATTGATAGCCCAGGGAAGTAGCTTAATAACGTCTTAAAAGACTAGAGAAAGGTAAATCTTGTAAATAATACTTATTTACTGATTCATTTCTTAATTTAATATCTTCTTTATCTTCCATAACAGTTAATTTTTATTAATCAATTTATTGACTAAATATTTAGCATATTCTTTTTCATTCTCTAAAAGCCATTTAGTCATATCTCCCTTAACATCTAAGCTACCACCTTGCCAAAATGATTGAATATCCATACTAAACCAACCTCCATCTTTAGTTCTAGCAAACCATATAAGATGGTCATCGTATTTAGGAATATAGCATCCTATAAAATACGGAGTATCTCTTGAGTATATCCAATCATGGTCTATAGCATTAGTTACAAAAGCTATTTTAAGATGAATATTAGCTTTATTAAAAGGAATTATTTTCTTGACATAGGCTTTATATAGTCTGCTTCTCCGAATTTTACCATCATCAAAGAAGTTATAAATTTTTCCTTTTTTTGGCAATCTCATAATAATTCCTACATAATTTAAGGAAACCAAATGATTTAATAGCCTTTTTAAACTCAGGATTATTAATTATAAAACACCTATTTATGGATTTTATAATTTTATTTTCCTGTTTTATATAACTAAGAGTTTTAGACTTTCTTGAATTGTGCATAAGTATGATTATAAATAATTGGTTTATTATTCTGCCAGTTCAGTTCTGGAGTACCATCTTCTTTAAGAATCATAATTTTACAGAAACTATTTCTAACTTCTTGAATAATACCAATTTTATCTAAATCATCTTTATGTGTAGATGTGATTTGAACTTTATCACCTTTATTAAATAGTTTATAATGTTTCATTTTTACATATTAATCATAAGAGTCTTCATTATAGTAATCTTCACTACCTAAAGCATCTCCTATTGGATTAAAAAAATCATACTTAACAGCCACAGCCTTAAACAATGGAAGTCCATACATAGGATAGTCATCAAAATCCTTAAGAGGGTCCTCTAAAATAATTAACCACCCTTTAACTACCTCATACATCATCCCTGCAGAAATACCACGTTTGTTTAGAGCTTTTTCAAATCCAAACTCAACATCACTTTCAAGCTGCTTAAGGATATTTTCTTTTGTAAACTCTTTTGGCTTCCAATTAGAGTCTTTAATCTCCCAATCTATTTTCTTAGCTTGCTCAATAGTTAAGAATTGACATAATCTTTTACCAAGTCTGTCCTCAATGGGAGTTTTTAATTTATCCCAGTTTTCTAAAATATAATCTAACGTTAACATATTATTTACTTTTATAATGTTCCGTACTTCTTTTTATCGTAGTACAACAAGAAAACAAAAGGAATCATAATTATTAATCCTACTATTATTCCCAATACAATTGCCCTAATCATAATCAGGAATACTATCTAAATATTTAGGAGTATAAATAGCAGAACTCTTTTGTTTCTCTAGAGATTCAATAGCGAACCCTTGTCTAGTTATAGTTTCCTGTAATTTATCTATTTTGTGATTGGCATTAATCCATTGTCCTGCAAAAAATCCTGCAAGAATCCAGCCAACAAAATTTAAAATAAAAATACCTTTCTTCATATTAATTCCCAAGTTATATGTATCATATTAGATAAATAATATCCATCATATCCCAAAGTTTTCAGATAAAACATATATTTTCTGGAGTTATCTAAAGGAATATCTACACTATATTTCCCTTTAGATGTCGCAGTAATTATAGCTCGGCATATCTTATCTAATATACGCTCATCTAATTCGGCAGATATAGACATACTTTGTGCTTCTTTTGCTTTAATCATTTATTTAGCGTATTTAACCATTCTTTTTTAAGCTCTTTCAGTTTAAATATTAATCTTGCTCTTAACTCAGGGGTGCTACACTCACAGTATTTATCAGCTATCTCTTCAACTGATAGTTTATTTTCCATAAGAGCATTCTTAACTAATTCTATACATTCTGTCTGTGTCATATTACCATTCTATAATTAATGTATTATCTTTTTGATAGTGAAAATGAACTAAATATCCATTATGTTCAAGCAATCTTTTAAATTGTTCTTGTCCACGTATGGTTAGTCTAGGTAGAGATATTTCTGCTTTAAAATTACCTAATGAAACTTCTTCTTTAATAAGTTTATCTGCTTCTTCTAGTAATTCAGAATACTTTTCCTCTAAATAAACAAAAGCATCACAACGGGCTTGTACGGGACTAATCATAATTCTTCAACTTTTAAATTGGAATCTTTAAGCCATATATTAAATCTATCTATAGCATTGTCCCATTCTGATTTAGAACACATTTTGTAATACTTTAAAAAGTTAATATTATCTAAATCAAATTGTGTAATACTTGGGTATTTACCGGCAGGACTGATTTTAACCACATTGTATCTAAAAGAAGAGTTATTATTAATAGTTACTTTTAGATATGCAGCCCTATCTTTATAATAAGGATTTAATGAGAGAGATTTTTCATTGAGTTGTAATCTTTTAGTTTTTATACTTTGTATTACCTCATCAATAGTATTATCTAAATTACTCCTTTGACTTAGAAGTCTTTCTTTAAGCTCTTCTAAATCTTTAATTTGCATTGTTGAATAATCACTCATGTTTTATTTTATTATTTATTTCTTCAATTTGTGCTAACAATGTTGCTTCTTCAGCTAGCAAGTCTTCTAAATCTCGTTGAAGACATTTTAAAGCTGCTAATAAACCTTTCCTAGTAAAATTACTCATATTTTAACTCACTTTCGTAATCGCCACCAGTATAATAGCAGCATACAGTATTAAGAGTTTTATTAAAGTATTCTTTTGTAACTTTTTCAAATACTCCTACTTCATCTGGATAGTAATCTGTTTTATATATGTCATATCTATCTATTACTAAACAATTTATATAGGAGGTATATTTCTCTAAAACTCTTAAAAATTGATCTTCATTATGTAGGCAATCTCCTACTTGTATTTTTTCAAACTTCATTTAGCAATTCTTTTATATATTTAAATGATTTATCTAGTCTTTCTGTAAACTTTTCTTTAGTTAACTCTAATTTAGTTAACTCTTTTATTAGTTTATGTTTGTTCGTAATTAAATTAGTGTGTTAATAAAAAGGAGTATACTAACTAAATAGCTAATACACTCCAACCTGGCATTTTAAAATCCTGTTAAAGACTTTAGGAGAAGCCATACGAATCGAACGTACTTTTAGTAACAACGAATGGTCCACGTAAATCATTCTAGATATGCTTACGATTTGTCTTGTACACTATTATCACCTGCCCTACACATTCGCGACTATGTAGGTAGCTTCTCTTTTCTTTTAGTTAATAAACTAAAATACTAACGATTGAAACGTAGCTTTATCTATTTCTAGAACTTTAAACCACATAGGTTTAGAGCAACCTTTCCACGATTGAGAGAAGATGTCTCCAATTTTTAAATCTACTTTGTCCATTCTGATTTTAAGTTTAAAACTCTAAATACAAATTTAATAACGTGTAGAATAGACTCACCAGTGATATTCTTACGAATCCAATATGCTAGATTAGCCATATCTGCATTTTCAAATATGTAAGAATCTAGAATAGGATAATTAGATTTAGTATGATAGCCATCTTTATCATGAAATACAGTGTATTCAGGTTCCATATGAAACCTTTTAATTACTTCAGTTTTCAGAGCAAACTTCTCAAGAGGCTCTAATGAATCAATAAATTTATTTATTTTATCCATATGTTAATGTGTTATTTAATTAAACAATAAAAGAGCCTAACTAGATTTAACTAATTAGACTCTTCTTTACCTATTGTCCGTGCTGAGGGACTTGAACCCCCGACCGCCAAGGTATAAGCTTGGAACTCTAACCTACTGAGTTAAGCACGGATGTAAAAACGTACCTGAGGGTCGTTACTTCCTCTCCTCCCGAACTCAATCAGGCGTTGCAACTTGCCACCAAGGTACTTTGAGTATTATCAGCTCTCCAGCTATTAAATAGTTTTTCACATATACTTGCTTAATAATGGAAGACCTATTCTCACGAACCAGTCTTACAAGAACTTAAAATTTCATTAATCATAAAAGTATTCAATAACGTTATATTTGAACTCTCAATTTCTTATCAAGCTCCTCAATTATAGAGTCTAATTCCTTAGCCTCTTTTATTTCAGGAGCATACATCCTAAGTAAATATTCAATATCTTCCATATTATGCTCTATGTACTTTATTTCCAAACCAAGATGCTAATATCTCAAAATAGAAATATTTACCAAAATGTTCTGCTATTTCTTTTGTAGCACAACCTAATGACCCACAATAAGTATCAGACAAACCAACACCGTTGTAAGAATAGAAACAACCGAGACCGGTGCAGGAACCGTAATCAGCGCCACCGCCCACAAGGAGCAACTTATTTTCATTTCCTGGTTGAGGTTCATCCACTACAACATTACCACAAATAAAATCAGAGTTTTGTTCTACATTATCTTTTGGACCTATTCTAAAATATGGATACCAAATTTTGCCTTTCCAGAGATTCAAATCACATCCTTTATTGAGAGCTTCTCTAATCATCTGAACTCTTGCAGCGTAACAAGCTCTGGCAGGAAGAGCACCTGTCATATCTTTAGAAATACCCAGAGTCTTTAATACATCTCTCCAAGTCTTGATGCTTTGCCACTGAGGAGGTTCAAGCTCGTCTTTACTAAAAGTTTTAAGAGCTAAATCGCGTAACTCCTTAACAGTTCCTTTGTACCACTCTCTTGCTTCCTGCAAGTTAATTGTTAAATTTCTTTCTTCCATAATCTATAAATATTAAATAATTAGTTAATGTGGGCAGACTCGAACTACCAACCCCTCCTCAGGAGTGCTCTACCAATTGAGCTACACATTCCACTACGAATCCCACGTAAATGACATTTACACTTACTAAATGTCTAAACCTAGTTAGTTGATTATGTGCCACCACATACTGCCATAACGGATAGCCTCAGACAGCCTATTCCAGTGATTGAGCATCTGGACATGCTTTTATACTAGTATTGCTATATAGCCTTAAATTAATTTATACAATATCCTACTAATTAATAAGTTACCTATAAAACATATAACAAATATTATTATATTTAGCTCATTATATGTTACATTTATTGAATAATTATATAATAAGCTAACGCATAACTGTGCAGATTTTTTCAAAGATAATCCTATAAAAGGATTTATTAATCTGCATAAACAATACCAAGTTATAATTATATGCAAATAACTAAATATTGACCAAAAATTAAATCTTTTTATAGTTTTAATTAATAACAATATTGTGCCTATAAATACTATGCCTATCTGACCATATATATTTACTAATGTGCAACTATCTAAATAACTTATATCTGTAAATATTGCAAAGACACACATCACTCCACAACATAAATTAAATAAGCTATTAAAATAGTCATAATTATATAGACATGGAATAAATAAGAATACTAATATAACTAAATAGAAATATTCAAATCTATTAATGACTATTAATAATGCACTTGACACACATAGCCATAATAAGGCATCATTAGTTACTTTAGTAGCTATTTCACTACTTAATTGTTCTTGGTTTGCTAGCATTGTAGTTGCTAATTCCAAATTTGCATTTAATCCTAACAGCATAAATAGTAAGAAACTTAATGCTATTGGTAAATACAAAAAGTTCTTTGTTCTTATAACTCTATATATAGCTATAAGACTTAAACAAATACCAATTTTAATCATATCTTTATTTCTCTTTAACCTTTAATTCTATTTTAGGTGCAGACTACCAAGGTTTATTTATTTTAGCTAGTTCGTCATCTGTAAAAGATTTTACTCTTTTTCCAGTATTCTAATGAACTGCTTTACTTTCTCCTTTTTCAGCTACCATTATATATGGAGCAGCCCACTCCATCATATTTTTTATACCAGACACAACTCCATGAAATCCATATTTTGCATTCTTTCTAAATTTAGTAGTTGCATCATCGAATGTTCCATAATTCTTCCAATCATAGGTATCTGTACCTCTTTCTCTATTATGATTAGTATATCCACCTATGAAGTTAGATAAAGCGTAATCAATATCATCGTTGGCTGCAGAGCCTTCTCTTGAAGTTCCTTCATATGTAGATTGTCCATTTTTAATACGAGTTTCAAATCTTTTTCTCATTTTTGGACCAAACATAGAATCTTCCCAATTAGCCCCTCCTATTATAGTATTTAGAGGATTATTAGAATCTATAACTCCTCTAAAATATCCTATTGCTGGAATACCATATCTAGGAGATATAGATTCAGCAGTAGGAGAAATTACATTTCTATACACTTCATTAGTTAAGATATTGTTAGTATGAGCTATTCCTTTTACTGCATCTGATACATTTACTTTAGGATGCTTGCTAGCTCCGATACTATATAGAATATTACTATCAGTTGCATCCTACTTAGTTAAATCTTTCTTTTTCTAATAATCTTGCCAAGCAGTTTCACTCTATTTTCCCCAATCTCCATCAACAGCTATTTTATAACCATTTTTCACTAACTCCTATTGTTTAGCCATAGTACCTGCTATATCATAACTTGCACCATGTTTGGCTAACAGTCTATAGTTGTAATTAGATTGTTTTTGTCTATACTACTTAGCATCCTTATTAGCTTTAGAACTCATCTATTTAACTCTATTCATCTACTAATTAGTCCACTATTGATTTCTTTGATTCTAACCAGTAATAGTTAATCCTAATGTACTAGAAGCAAAATTGTTATCAACAGATTTCTATCTAGGATGTCTCATATTATCAAGAATTATCTAAGTTCCCATACCTACAACATCTCTATTATAACTGTTTCTTGCTCTAGTTTGTCTTACTAATTCACTTTCTTTTACCATAAATATTTATAAGTTAATTGATTAATCACTTATAAATTATACTTATGCAAAAAAAACAAAGTAAATCATACTACTTTCACAAGCAATATGATTTTTATTTCACATTAAAAATTTAAACCACACTCTCACGAGCTAATAGGTTAATGAATGAGTTTAAATAATCGTCAATTTACAAATTGTACCGCATATCGGACTCCAACCGATACTTCCAAATGGAAAACAGAGCTTAAATCTGTCGGGTCTAGCAATTCCCCCAATGCGGCAAGTTGCAACTAATTATCTGCTAGTTACCAACAATATTTGGTCTGTTATGGGAATAACAAACGTGCAGTCCAAAATGTTTTACATACTATTTATAATTGTTCTATCACTTTTTTAGCTAAATAATCAGATATTTCGATAGTCCAAAATTCATCTTTCGGACCTCTCATAACTAATTTATATTTAGATTTATCTTTCTCTAAATGAATTAGTTTCAGTATATAATATCTATTAATTATTAATCCATTATTTACTTTTACAAAATTAATTAAATGTTTACTAACACTATTTAGGCTAGCCAATACAAAATACTTAGCAGATGTAGTAGTTATTTCTAAGTATTTTTCAATAACTTGTATAGCTACAATACTATTTATTGATACTTGTTGATACTCAGTTCCTTTAAATACAAGGAATACTGTATTATCCAATTGTATTGTTGAAATTTCCATAATTAATTATTAAATAATCCAATAACTAAATGAGCACTTTCAATATTTTCTGGATGTGCTATTGAACTAGCCATTTGCTTTTCTGCCCATTCTTCAATAGCTTGATGTCTAACACCCTTCTTAATAGTGTGATAAAACATCATATCACAAGTTTCTCCACCTTTAAACTCAACTCTAACTACAAATGTAGGTTTAGCATCTTGTTCAATAAGCGTATCTACTTCCTCACTAGTCGCAAAATAACTAAATAGAGGATTACATAAGTGTTCTTTCTTAAATTTATTCTCTAATTTAGCTAAAGCTAATTCAGAATGTTTAATTACATTCTTACAACCAAGTTTCTTAGCATCATCAATCTGCATAAGTAACTTAGCTCTTTTAAAATAAAACTGTTGCTTTGTCATATTCGTTTATCTTTATGTGTTACTAATCTAATTAATCTAGTAGGGAATGACAGAGTCGAACTGCCTATTAGGGAGTCAAATTCCCTCGTGTGAAGCCGTTACACTAATTCCCCGTTATTAGACTGCCTTACCAGATTCGAACTGATGTAAATGCTTTTGCAGAGCATTACCTAACCACTCGGACAAAGGCAGTAATTAGCAACTTATGTAAGCAACCCTTACTTACATCATTTATTCCGTGTATCTCAGCCAACTATGTAGATTTGTTTGTGTGAGGAAATAAACTACTTCTACTTATTATCAGGTTATTTAAGTTGCTAAAAAATATCTTATAATTATATATTCTAATTAAAACTATCTACTTTCTCAAGCAAATAGTTTATAGTCTAGTGCCACCTAGACATGTGCAATTAAATCACTCTTACGTTTAATTTTAAAACATAAACAGCGTAACTCACTAGTTACTGAATGGTGGTAGCGTGTAGGGGATTCGGACCCCTGAATACCAGCGTGAAAAGCTGGCGACTTAGACCACTTGTCGAACACGCCATTAGAGCAAGCAACAAGACTCGAACTTGTATCTCTTCAGATGTTGTGCATCTTCTCTTTTCCCTGGGATTTGGGTGTTCTGCCCTTAAACTATACTTGCTTATTTAAAAACTCTATCTATCTTCACAGACAAATAGAGTAAGACTTAATAATAAAATCTTTATAAATTCTATTTTCACAAATAAAAGTTACAAGAAATGATACAAATTTGTTCAAACAATTCAAAAATATGTACAAAATTACTTGTCCAAGGTATAGGATTCGAACCTATATCTTCTTATTTAGTTCAAACCTATATAAGTGCTTTGTCCCATTAAGCTAACCGTGGATATTAAAAACTATTCTATCTTCACAAACCAAATAGCTCAATCCTTAAAAAAAAAAACGAAATTCTTACTAATGTGCTCCCTGACAGTACTGACCTGTCTTCCCGAACCTAAATTGCACACAGAGTAGGATTCGAACCCACGTTGTTCAACTTTGTGTCTCTACAGGTTTTGGAGACCTGTCCTTTCGACCACTCAGGCATCTGTGTATTAGTGGAGATACGTGGAATCGAACCACAATCTTGGGATTTTCAGTCCCACGCTTTGACCTTCTAAGCTATATCTCCTTAGCCCACATTTCTATTAGTAGAATAGTGGTAAGAACTTGTCAAATTTGACATAACACACTAACGAATATGATTCTATATATTATTACACAAAAGTGTAGAGAATCCATATTTAAAGTGATAGCGTCTTCTCAAATCATGGCTGGTGATTGTAGATACTTCTACTAGATGAGGCACTAAGAAGAGCATTTTCTTCCTGTTGCTTCCCAATTTAGACTAAATCTCCGAGACTAATTAGCTACTTAATCACGAAAATTAGAGGATTCGAACCTCTGTTTCTATCACTATATTTAATTAGTTACATTGACTTTCAGCTTATTTCTTAACTAGCTAATTAATCATAAGTGTTCATATTTAATCTTAGTACTAAGAATGCTCTTAATAACTAAGAGTTGCGCAATATTTTGAACTAAACTTCTTATCCAATCAATACTCACAGCTGATAGATTGGAGTCATAATGTCCTATACTTCCTTATTAGGAGAGTGCCGAATATAACCAAGCTAAATATCTATTTAATAATGTATTTAATTTCTTATTTAATTGTAATATCTATTTAATTAGTAATTAAAGTTAGCTCAGTGGACTTTGAGGGCTAGCTATATTAAATAGTACATCCTAAATAATATTCTAGTTATCCACCAAGCTAATCTTTACAAAGAGAACTACAACTATTTTCACAAACCATTGTAGAGACATATCTTGACGTCATTACTAATTCACAAATTACTACAACATAATACCGTTGTAAGCTTACTATTGTGCTCCCATCTGGATTCGAACCAGAAACCTACTGCTTAGTACTAAGTAACGGAGTCGAACCCTTACTTAGTTAAATGATTCACAGCTCATTACACTGTATGAAGGCAGTTGCTCTAATCCATTGAGCTATAGGAGCATTATATGGTTAACTATCTAACTAATATTGTCAAGTATTTCAACTATATATTAAGAATAGGAGAGTTAGTAGTTAATAAATGTTAATGCACAAGAATCCTAAACAACTTGCTAGAACATTTACTCTTGCTAACTCTCTGTCAACGTGGAATTACAAAGAGGTTACTTTCTTTTCTAATTCTGTTATTTCAGCAATAATACCACTCTTCACTTGCTGATAATATTGATTCGTAACTTTAGATATTGCATCTTCATCTTTACAATACATCCAATAAGAAAGAGTATGAGTCCACAATCCATAAATATCACCTAAGAATACCTCATCCATAGTCATATTAGCTATATCAGAAGTTCTGAACATGCCATATTTATCAGGACAGATTGCTCTATTCCAAGCCAATCCTGCAGCCCCTAATTGTCTATGAATAGCGAATATGTCTCCAAGTGTGATATGAGATTCTAACTCATTACCAAATTTACTTAGATTATACATTTGTAACTCATATTCTTCTTTCTTAGCTTTCTTCTCTTGATGCTTTTTTGGCTAATACTCCAACTGTAATAAATACAATCAGAGTTAATACCATTATTCCTGTTATTACCATAATCTAATTAATTAAAGTAGAGGTGTTTCTCTACTAAGTTTACACTTATTTCCTATCAACCAATAATAAAGATACTTATAATTATTCACTAACTCAATAATTGGATAGTCTCTAATATAAATATACTTATAGTGGTCGATAACTAATTCACACAAAGCTTTTTCTGGGTTATGTAAGTATTTAACTTTCCATTCTTTAGTGCAACATAAATAAGATGAAGTCCAATTGTTAGACTTTCTATGACTTTTTCTGCATCTAGGAAGAACAGGAAGAACACTATCCTTAACCCAGAAATTTAAAGCTTCAATTAGTAATTCAAAATCATTGTGATTTATAATCATTTACTTGCAAATAAATAGAATGCTCCAATACAACATAGAGCAATCCAAATAAATTCTATAAAACTCATAGTTAAATATGTTCTTTTGCCCATAATCCAGCAACTATAGCTAGAATAAATAATAAATATCCCATAGACTACTATTTGTTAGTTAATTTATAAATATAATCCCAGATGTCTTGAGGAACATCATTACCAGACTCTTTTACATAGTCCTTTATGTGAGACATATTGCCATCTTCTGCTGTCTTAACTACAGCTTCGATAAAGAGCTTAATATCATTCTTATCAGGAGTGATAAGGGTAATATTCGTAGAATGAGCAGCATCTAGGGCAGCTACCATACTTTCAAGTACATCAATAGAATCATCCTCCATACTCTCTTGTAAAGCTTTACTGGTTCTATTTGCAGCTACTTGAATTAAGTCCTCATCGTTCTCAAACTTTGTGGCACCCATAGAAGTAACCACATCATTATCAATAACTACAATATTACTAAAAATACCAGACTCATTTACTTTCTTGTTAATTTCCATAATTATCTAATTTAAATTGTTAATTTATCTATTTAAAAATACATAAGTCTTGTCTTATGATTAACCAGTTTCTTTCCAAGATGTCAACTATTTATTTATACTCTATAGTACTAGAGTTCTTATTATTTTATCTTCATTCTTTCAATTAAGATGTGCCTTATTCGCATTTAAGTGAACGTGCATTTACCAAACACGTTCCATTTTTATCAGATATTATATACTCAGTAGGATTATGGTCCTTATAATTAATAGAAACTACAATATCTGGGTCAATAGTCATAGAATCTGGTCTAATTTCTACACCCATTATCATGGTTTCTAATTGACAGGCAATTTTTTCAGCTTCGTTGTGTGTCATACTTTTTTAATATTTCTGCTTAATTATTAGTTACCAACTAAATAGTAAGAGCCTAATTAAATATGGTTAATTACTTATGTAAATAACTAATCTAACTAGGCTCTTGATTATGGAACTTAACAGAAATATCTCTGAATCATCTATTTAGCTAGTAACTAACCACATAATAGTTAATTACTTGTTAAGAAGCTCATGCATTTTGTTTGCAAATTGCTCCATAACATAGCCAAATAGAGTATCAAACGGATAAGGAGCTTTACTCCACTTCTTATTCACATGTGCCAAACCCTTGAGAGTCTGACCCCACATCAGAGCTGTAAACTCATCAAACTTCTCCTCTTCAGCTAGCTTAATAGCTTCTTGCATAGCTTTGTAGGAAGGATAGTTAAACGTATTTACACACTCTTTGCCGTCTACATATGTCCATGACTTATCAGCACGGACATCTCTCTTAGCAGCACTAACTAAGTCCTTTGTACACTTAGCCATTCTACCTTTGAGAGCAAGGATAATAGTATCCTTGTAGAGATGTAACATCTCCTCTTCCTTAGGCTCTGGAAGCTCCAAAGCCTCCCCATTGTCAAGAGTTGTTGTAATCTCTTGAACGCCGTTTGCAACTTTGTTGACTGTTGTTACCTTAACACCTTCTGGTGTCCAAATCAATGTTTCTTTGTTGTCCATTGTAATAAATTTGTGAATCTAAAAATTAATAAATAAATCTATATATTACTCTCTTACAAATGAGAGTGTGAATTAGTCAATAAATCTATATTCTTCTTAATAAAAGTGTCAATCAAAGTTTTCGCAATATATTTGTGTTGAAGAAAATTTCAGTCACGTGATTTTCAACTATTAGTCCAATTTTTTAGCCAATTCCAACCTGTATACTCTTTGAATAAGAACTCATTCATAAATGTAGAGCATAATACACATAGTGCAAATGCTCCAAATCCCATAAAGAGTGCTACAAAGAGACTCATATCTGCAATGTAATCTATGCTACCTACATAGAATACAATATAAAATACTGTAAAATAAAAATAAAATCTTTTCATATTGTTATATATTTAATTGTTTATACTAATTTAGTTATTTACTAAATATTAACTATTTAAAAGTGATTTAACACCCATGTATATTATGAATGCTAATATAAACGTTATAAAGCTCATAATTATTTAGATAAGTATATTGTTAGCTAATTTAAACAGAGCAATATCTACTTTAACAATAGACATCTTTCTGATTGAGAATTTCTCATTAATTATGAGAGACATCAGCTTAAATATATCTGGAGTGTATTCTAAACCAGATTCTTTAATAAGCTGATTTACTGCGTAATTGTGAGACTTTCTATTAGCTGTTGCCATATTGTGATACTTAACAGCATTGTATTTCCAGTTCTTATGTTCTTTCTCTTTTATCTTATTCTGATACAACTGGTATACCTGAATAAGTGTTGAGTTGCCATTAATCATATTCTATTGAGTGTTTGTTATATTTCTGTTAAAATGGACAGTTTATACTCATGTCCAGAGTCTTTAAAAGAGCGTATCTTGATGTGGAAGCTTATTTAAATATGTGTTAGCTAATTGGTTACTTAACTAATCCTACATACATATTATTAGTGTAATGTATGTTAGATAATGAGTCAATTGTATTAGCTTGATACACAACTGTTTTTCTAAGCTGTCTGTTAGCTGTATGACAATTAACTAAATTAATTGATAATACAACTACTGCACTCATTAATACTAACATAATAAGTGCTGTTATTTTATTTACTTTCTTCATATTGTTAATGTGTTTGATTGTTATATTTCATCATTAAAGTAAAACCTAATACAAATTCATTGTATCTTATTTCTTACTTTGTTTTGTTAAGTTATTTTTGAAAATATTCACTTACAAAATTTAAATAGAACTCTTGAACACTATTGTAATCTTCTTCAGTCGCCTCATTGACTGCGATCCAATAGTTATTTGCTCTTGATCTAGTTATGGCATTATTTGTTTCATCATAAATGATTTCGAGCATTTTTAGCATATTCTTCTTTCTCATATCTACTTTGTTTTATTAAGTCTTTTATTTAATTAGTACTCTAGTCAAGTTACAACCTTGATACAATGCTTTTATTTACTAGAGTTTTTAGATTATAACCAATGTTCTCTAATAAGAACTTTCCTAAATGGATTATCCTTATTAACACATTGTGCATTAAATAATAACATACAAGAGCGAAATTTAATCACATCATTTCCAAACACTTCATATGCTGAATTTGATTGACTTAGAAATGCTTCTGTACATTCTATCAAACGACTACCTAAAATAGGATGACTTAAATATATTCCAGCATCAAGAATACGAGCAAAGCCATAATATTTACTTTTAAGGCTTTTACCAAGTGATGCCATTTGTGGAAATATAAACCATATCCAATGAGTCTCTTTTTTTTCCATTTTTAATCTCTTGAAGAGCAGTATTATAGGTATTCCAAAGATTTTGAGCATGTATAAAAGCATACATATCCCCAGCTAGTCTACCCCAAAAATCATCCCACTCTTTTTCAGTGTTAAATGGAACTACTTCACGTCCAAAAATTACTTTTGTCATTTTTAATATTTTATTTATTCTATTTCTTTTGGCAAATAAATACCTACTCTTTCCAATCTAATGGTCCAAGGCAATCCATAAAAATAGCCACTTAGAGTATTATTAATCTCATAACAGCCATATTTACGATTACCTATAACTACTGATGGAAATTCGTTATCAGGCGCTATTATATGAGCACTTGGAAGACTAGCTAGTTTTAAATAGCTGTCTAATGTTACCATTTGTAGTTTCATTTTGGGATAACTATTATTTTTTGAGATGTTATTACTTCTTTATCTATGTAAACCACACTCTCTGTAACTAAGTACTTATCATCATTTATCTTTTTGATAACTGTCTTATTAAGATAGTCATCAACATAAGAAAAGATGATATTGTCTGTCTTATTCTCTACTACAGCGAATTTATCTGCTGTGAGTTCGTAAGGCTCAGAACCCTTAGTTTCTTTTGTTTCTATCTTGTAGACTATTTCATCCTTGTATTTGAAAGAGCCTACAATTACTCCTTCCTCTTCTGGGTAATTCTCGAATGCAAGGACTACCACTTTTGTTCCATTCTTTATCATATTATTAAGTCTTTATTTGTTTGCAAATACTATTTTTATTAAATAGGTAAAATACCTAATATTTTAAAGTCTTTCTCAGTTTGTATGTATTGTATCTTGAAAGGTACAACATTAGTTAATCTAGCCCAAGGACTAAATTTAGGAGCTGAGATTATAATTGACTTGCCTTGATAAAAGAAGACTTCATTTTCTTCTACTACAGCTTTTGTTATTATATATTCTCCAACTATACTCATAATTGTAAAAGTTTATTTAATTACACATGATACATATAGTTAATAACTCACAAATGTTACTAATCTATATGTATTTCGTCTAAGTTACGTTAGTTTTTTCAAACTAACGCTTCAGATGCGATTTTATACTCTCCTTAGCTGAGTTTATACATAAGTATATATTAGACACTATCTCTTACTCCTTGTCCAAGGGAAGCCACTCTTTAAGCACTGAGGTTATCGCTTTTAAATAAAATGTAGAGTCCTTCAACACTTACTATCTCCTCTACGAATGTTCATTCAGCTTTCTCTATCAAATAAATATATTATTAGATAAATACTTTCAATGTGTTACGACTGCTTATCTACTTCTCATACCACTTAGCTTTATAATAGTGTATAACTAATTATATACTAAGAAGCAACTCCACCCTAGATAAGTAAGCGAGTTATATTTTTAATAACTGTAATTTTTAGTTTAACCGTCTAACTAATTAAAAGGACTTAAATTGTTTTTGTTGTTTGTTGTTGTTTGAAATGTAATAAAGCAAAGTAGCCGCTCCCCACATACCAAATGGGCAAAATAGCAGTCATGGCAAAAGCCACAGTAAATAGCCCTCCCATTCCACTGCCGTTGCGCGCTTACCCCTTCAGTTGATGTGAGAGCAGCTACAAATTGCAATATTGTTGTTTTAAATAAATTTTAGCTGTCTTTCCAGCTTGTCAGAATAAAAAGATTAAACATATTGTTAACTAACTCTGTTGTATTGTTGTTGTGTTGTTTTGTTGTTGTTTTACAATTTATGGTAATTCCAGTACAACTTTCCTAGGAATTTTGTACCAATCTCCATGAAAATGATGTAGTTCAAAGAATCCATACACTGGTGAACATATGAATTGATTCAATAGTTTGAATTGTCTTCCGTCATCACTAGTAAATGTATCTTTAAACCATGTTCCTTTAAGACAAATAACCTTTCCTGTTCTTATCTTTCTCATATGCTAAAATAATTACATTATCGGCACTTGCTTACAAATTATGATAAACTAATACTGAATTATACAATCAGCATTAGCTTACAAAGATAATAATTAATAAGTAGGGATTTCTCCCTACCTATCAATTAAGCCACTGTCCATACTTGTTGACGCATCACTCTGTGCGCACCCTTACTATAAGGAATAGTAGGAACAGAAGATTTCTCACGTGCAACAATAGGACGACATGCAGTACCTTGGAATTGCATTTGAACACCTTCTGTAACCACATTACCTTCCTTTATGAGTACATAAAGTTCGATAACATTACGTGTTGGAATATCCAAATAATTGGCATCTTCCTTGTCGAAATCAGCAGCAATATCTGCCTCCCATGTACGAGAGTTTTTACCACCAACTGCAACTCCATTCTGAAGCTCGGCTTTTCCGTCCTCATCCTCGACAAAAATACCCTTTGTTTGGTATCCCGTCAAATTTGGGCGGATAAGATGTTTAAGGCTAAACCACGCACCCGTAGTCAATTTAACCGCAGGATACTTTGCAGTAATCTTACCTGTGGCATTGTCAACGACATCTGCCATACCTATCTCACCAGTAAGTGTAACGATTTCACCTACATAGTGACCGTTACCTCCTTCTTGCTGAGTTAGCTTACGTTCAGCCCACTGAGTTGCGCCAAGCTCTTTGAGTTCAGCGTTTACTTCGTCAAATACCTTCTTTGCAGCTTCTTTAAGCTTCTTTGGCTCATTCTTTAAATCAATCATAATTTTTTAATTTTAAATTGTTATTACTATAATATGTTTAATTTTTTATTCAAATATGTGGGGGGGACTAAAGTGTGTGTCTACCGTTATGCAGATAACTCTATTAAAAATGGAAAGATGATACTGTTATGTATGCAATTTAGTAAAATTTATATATTATCGTATATAACTTGCAATTCACATTTTTTAACTTTTAATTTTTAAAGCCCTCTGTATTATTGAATGTAATTAATCAAACTAAAAATTAAAAACTTATGATAGAAAATTTATTAGAAGGAATAATGTCAAATGATGAATTTCAAGAGCTTTTAAGAGCAAATGAAAATGGTGAAGATTATAAATTTAATAAGAATGGATTAAATATTGAGATTAAAAATTCTAAGAATGGATTTAAATGTAGTTTAGAGTATTCACATCCTACACAAAATGAAGTAGATGCTTTTACAGAATATTGTGAGTCTTTAGACGATGAACTATTTGTATCTATTTGTGAATTTATTGGAAAGGATGGACTAACTAAAATTCAGGATTGCCTAGATTCTAACAATATTGATTCTGTTAGAGGTGCTGTTCAATATTTTAAGAATAATGCAAAAGATTATGTTAATAGTAAAATCTCAGAATATAAAGAAGTATTAAAAACTCTTTAATTAGATAGTTCTAAGTACTCTATTTAAAAGTACTTATTTTCTCCCATAGTATAAAGGTTTATTACAGATGACTCTAAATCATTTAATCACCGTTCGAGTCGGTGTGGGAGGACAAACTAGCTGTATTATTTATAGTTAAAATGTTAATGTATTATGACGATTGCAATTTATAAGTTAAATGGAAAGCTTTTAAAGACAACTAATTTAGAAAAGAAATTAAAGAAACTCAAAAAGCACTCTTCTGAAATAGAAATACTTTTTAAAGAAGAGTACGGGGGAGATTTAAAAGAAGCTGAAAATTATTTAGATTACATAATTAAAAAGAACTATGCAATTAATGAGGATACTAGTGACGAACCAGTAATTACTTTACATCACTATGTAAATAAACAAACTGGTTATACTCATACTAGTATTTATGATAATGATGAAAGGATTATAAACGAAGGATATGAACAAATTGACTGAATCAAATAGAATGTTTAATAAAACCATTAAACCAAAAAATAATATTATTGCTTCTTATTTAAGTAGGAAAGCAGCAATATTAAAAAGTAATTGTGCCATCTTAAATCAAGATGTTTTAGAAACAGAGTTTAAAGATAACCAATGGTTTTTAGACTATTTAGATGAGTTAAATATATATAGTGGACAATACTAATAATATTATGGTTGATTATAGAATAACAATAAAGAAAATACACTCAGCAATTCCAGAATTAACTACAGATGAGTTAATCACTATTATGGATTGTATTACAGATATTGTATCACTAAAGGATACTAAATTAATTCAAGATCCTTATCGTAATAAAAGTACTTGGGGAGGTTCTATATTAGGAACAAATGATATTATAGATTACAATACTTATGCTCTTAATTCTCCAATAACTACTAATGAATTAAAAGTTAATACAGTAAGTAATACTACAAAAATAACAGGAAAGTAATTAAATAATAAAAGGCGGCTTAGCTAAATTGCTAGGTCGCCTATTTTTGTTTTTATTGAAATGTATTTATTGTTTTCGCCATATACTAGTTACACTATCTATACCTAATAGTCCCATACAACAATATAAGACTGTATCTATCATATCTGGAGCTTGTTTAGTTACTATACTACAATATACAAGTATAGATAAACTAATTGTCCATCCAAGTATCCCACATACTCTTTTACTACTTATTCCTGTGTGGGCTGTTATTAAGTTTATTAAGAACTATTTCATCCATTTAAAATCCGAGATTATCGTTAAGTAGTGTATATTTAATTAAGTATCTCTACCATAGCTATTTATCTCTTTCATTTACAAAGTCAAAAAACTATTGTAATTCTTTTATTTGTATATTTATATCTTTCATACCTAGTTAATATTTTGATTATATAATCCTGCTATTAATGGAAGTCCATTTGTTTTATTCCACTAATTGATTATTTGTTTATCTTTATCCCTACCTCTATTTATTTCTACATTATAGAATGCAGGTCTTGTATTGTAGTTCTTCTATTTAAGACCCTATTTAAACTAATTAAAATTCTAAACATTATATAAGTTTTTATATCTACCAATAGTTAAACTATCTGTTGCATTCTTTGTCCATCCTTCAAGATTAGAAGCTCTTTTACCATAAGAATAAAATTTTTTAGGTCTCCCATCTTCTATCATAGATAAATGTGAGGTATCAAAAGCTGACTACTAAGGAATGCCCTAATTAATTAAAGAAATATATCTCTATAATATTTGAGGCTGTGAATTATTAATCTAAAAATTACCACCTTGCTAATAAGTAAGAGGATGATTCTTCTTTAAATCTTTGGTTCTAAACCATCCATTATCTAATATTGATCTATGTCCATTAGGCTTATGTACTGAGCCTCCATCTTCATGTTTCCATTTCTTAGCATTCTAGGCAAAGATTGCTCTCTTTCTAGTTAGAGGGTTTTTACTATGAGTTAGTTCTTCTGTAGTTTTACCTGTTCTCTTTTTAGTTTCAGTAAATTTTCCTCTATTTTCCTTCTTAATGTGTATTCCAGAACCTTTAGATAAATATGGAATACCAATAACTTCAATATAATCCATTTTAATAAAATTTAATTATCCATATTAATTATTAATTTGTTATACACCTAATTATATATTATTATAGAAAAGTTGAAAAATAAGTTTAGATAAATACAAAGAACAATGTAAAATGATAATGATTTATGGAAAATTTAACTATTGACAAACAAAACGGAGAAGTAGCATTTAATGAATCAGAGCATCGTTACTGGAATGTAAATGATTCTTCTATTAAATTTACTTCTGTAACTACTATGATTGAAGAATTTGGACAACCTTTTGACAAGGATTTCTGGTCAGCTTATAAAGCATTAGAAAAACTACTTGATGCTGATTCTTGGAAATTAGAGAAGAAGTCTTTATTATCTACTAAGAAATTCGACCCAGTTCTTCTTGAATTACATAATATCTCAGAGAATGATTTTAATAGAGAGCAACAGAATATTCTTGATGCTTGGGACGAAGAAAATAGAAGGTCATGTGAAAGGGGTACTGCAATTCATGCCAATTTAGAGAACTCTTTCTATACAAAAGGTAAAGATATTAGCCTATCTAAATATCAAATAGGTGGTAAATTTGAATGTCAAAAGAATAGAACATCTTTAGACCTAGAAAATGCAGTATATCCAGAATATCTTATTCATTGGGATTCTCCTTCTGGTAAACTTCATATAGCAGGACAAATAGATTTATTAGTTAAAAAGGGCAATTCTATTACTATCGGGGACTGGAAAACTAATAAGAAAATAGATACTAAGAGTTATTTTGATTCAAAGAATAGAAGTTCAGTTAAGATGAAATTTCCTTTAAATAATCTAGATGATTGTAATTATTATCACTATTGTTTGCAGCTTAGTACTTATGCTTATATAATTGAATCATATAATCCTGATTTTACTATAGAAGATTTAGTACTAGTTCATTTCGACCATAATGATAATATGACTGTATATCATCTTCCTTATTTAAAGAAAGAGGTGGAAAGAATGTTGTCTTTTTATGAAAAGGAGCATCTCTTGATGGAAAGAAGATTGAAGAATAAACGAATAGAATACTAATATGATATTATGTATATCAATTTTATTATTAGCATATTTAACTTACAGTTTAATAATGGAATTAACTAAATAATGGAAGAATATATAACTAAACGAACTAAAATATGTAGGGCGTGTCCAATATGTGACCAAGAGAATGAGATTTGTAATGCACATCTTTACCTAAATCCTATTAATAGTGATGTAAGCACAGAACCTAAAAAAGGATATATAAAAGGGTGTGGTTGTTTACTTTCACATAAAATAAAGAATAGAAATTCTCATTGCCCTTGTGGAAAATGGGATGCCGAATAATTAACTATATAGAATGTCATCAAAATTATTATATAAGTGGTTATAGGGTATATTAACTAAACCATTAACTATACTCAGAAGTATTTATTATAGATTATTAAATAAAAATAAAGATGCTAGGAGATTATCTATATGTAATCAGTGTGAACACAAATTAAATACTAAGTTTGGAGATATATGTGATTTATGTGGTTGTATATTAGATAATAAAACGAGAATAGAAGAAGAACACTGTGAATTAGATAAATGGTAATTAATTAAAATGTAAATGATTATGGATTTTAGAAATGAATTAAATGGAAATGAGAAAGTAGCACAAAGTCTTATTGGAATGGAGAGTACTGGAACACCTATAGTAGTTAATGGGCAAAGTGCCGACGTTATCTTAGCTAATGAAAAGAAGGCTAAATTTAACACACAAGTAGATGAATATGTAGATAAGTTTGAAAAGCATAATAAAGCACTTGAGAATTATGCAAAGGAAATATCCGAAGACATCAATGGTTTAGAGATATTACCAATGGGTTCTTATGCATTAATTAAGCCTTTTGATGAGAATCCATTTCAAAGAATTACTACTGAGAATGGTATTATTACCGATTTAGGTGGATTTACTCCTCAGTATAAATCACATGAAGACGGTCAAATTCACGAAGAAGAACAATTCATTAAAGTCGGAACAGTAATTGAATCTGGATATAAGTGTAAGTTCTTGAAAGCTGGTGATGTAGTTTTTTATACTAAGACTAGCGAAGTAATGGTTCCATTTTTTAAACAAGGCTTTGTAGTTGTTGATGAAAATAGAGTATTAGCAGTAGTTAATGAACAACTTACAGACCGTAAGAATCAATTAAAAAGAGAATTAAATGGAAAATGATAAAATTTACTTGAAGCCTGGCGATGTAGTTTAGTTACGTTAGCGTGACCGAATGCATTGTCCGGCTATGCTTGTTGTTAGAAAAGAGCAAGCATTATTTAAAGATGAAATGAAAGGATTAAGATGCAGATGGTTTACAGACTCTGGTTTAATGTAGGAAGCTGTATTCAATACTAAGGATTTAATACTTATTTAAATATGACTAGTTAGAGAACAGCTTCTAAATCCTTTAAACAAAATTCTTGGATTAATAAAAATAAAGGAATTTGGAATTACGGAAAAGATATGTCTTAGGCTACCATGGCTAATGCTTATAAAACAGGGAATTTTAATAAAGTCAGCAGTTATTTAACACAACATAAAGATTTAGCTAATTACTTAAATAATGTATATGGTAAAAGAGGAGGTAATTAGTTTTAGTTAACTAACTAGATTCCCATTTAGGGGACACCTGGTTATGGTATTCATGTAGGTAATAGCGGAGTTACCTTATCCACACCTAATGGTTAGACTGCTGATATAACTAATTCTCATAATGTATCTACGCTAATTAATAATGGAAATTATAAAGCCCCCAATTTAGGAACTCTTCCAACTAATTAGTTAGATGATACTCCGTTAAGTAATTACTAGGAACTTTCTAAACATAATTTTAATAGAGCTGATATTAGATAGGGTATGAGAGATAACGGACTTAATCCATACTCTTATTCAGGTTCTGATAGAAAATAGTTAAGGACATATCTAAATAATCCTACCACTGATAACTATACACAATCAGTTAGTAAAATTGTAGGAGATGGAAAAGTTTAGTAGAATATGTTGAATAATGCTGTATAGAATTAGACAGATAAATATCAATTAACTAAACCTTAGTTAGTTAATTTAAAGTTTAAACAAGGAGGACAAATGTATAAATATTAGCAAGGAGGACAGGCTCAACAAGCTGGAGGTCAACAAGGAATGGAATAGCAAGCAATTGCTTTAGTATAGGCAGCAATGCAAGGTGATTAGTAGGCTAATTAGACTATTCAATAGATTATGTAGGCTGCACAATAGGGAGATTAGCAAGCTCTTCAAGTAGCATAGTTACTTCAAGCTATTATATAGAAAATGAAGGGTTCTCGTAAAGCAAGACTTGGGGTAAAACTAAGTTATATTAAGTAGTCTATAGGGGAATGTCCAGAGGGATAGGAAGTAGTTTACTTTAAAAAAGGTGGAGAGATTTGTAAAATCTGCCAAGGAAAAAAGATGTAGAATGGAGGTAAATATAATCCTATCGAAGAATTTAAAAAGAAGAAACAGACTGTAACTAAGCATTAGCAGGGGGGCTCATTTAAATAGGCATTTGATAGTGCTTACGGTAAGCAACGTTACTTTACATGGAATGGTAAAGTATATGCTGCTTATAAAGGGGATAAAGCTACTGACAAAGGATTTCAAGGAGCAGTAGATAACCTTCAAGAATAGGCTAATGCTTTAAAAGATTATGGAGCTGGATAGCACCTTGGATGGACACCTGGAGCTAATACTACAGCCATTAAGCATAATAGTAGTGGCAATATGCAGGGCGTGCTTAATGACGTTGTAGTGACAGCAAAAAGAGTAAGCCCTAAGTAGAAAGCAAATAATTAGAGAAAACAGTATTTTGACCAATGGACTGCATACGTTAAGAAGTAGCATCCTAATATGTTAGGCAGGTTTAAGAACACCATGCAAAATATGGGATATAACTACAATTGGAACACTGGTACTTATGATAAAAACGGAAAACCTGTTTATAGATTGAATAATGGTTAGCTACAAACACAAAACATTTACACTGGAAACTGGAATAATATTAATAATTCAGATGCACTTCCAGGAATGCCTGCTAATGGTTTAGCCATGAGAATGTAGAAATAATAAAGTAATACTTAAATGTGTATGATTTATGAATATATTTAGTTATGATAATGACCATCTTCAACTAGAATTAAATGAGCCTGAGATTCTCTTAGTTAGAGAGTTTAAGGCTCTTCTAGATAGAGATAAAACAAAGACAAAAACTAGAGTTGTTAAAGAACTTACTTATATATATTTAGCAATAGATTGGAAATCCCCTTATGCTAACTATACAGAGTAGGAAAGACATGATGAAGCTCTTGCGGATAGTGGATTAACAGAATAGTAGTTTAATGATCCAGTATTTAGGGAAGCTTGTCGTAAATATAGATAGTTATAGGATTCTAATAAATCTATAAGACTTTTGGAAGCAGCTAAAAAAGCAGCAGATTAGTTGACAGACTATTTTGATGTTATTGTAGATTTAAATGAACGAGATATTAATGGTAAACCTGTATTCTCTGCTGAAAAATTTATGAAGGAAGTAGCTTAGTTAAGTAATGTACACGAGCAGCTAGTTACTTTAGAAAAAGAGGTTAAAGAATCTGTCTCTTAGGAATCTACTACTAGAGGAGGTGTTAATACAGGTTATGACCCTGGTGATTTTTAATATAATTAATTATGCCTAAAAAGAAGAAAGTTCTTCCAGAAGAAATATAGTTAATTATAGATGAAACTAAAAAGAAATAGTAGGAGGAAGATGTATAGGAAGCAAGATAGGTAGTTGAAGAATATAGGATAGAAAGAGCTAAGGATAAGACATATTGGGATGTTCCAATTAGTCAAGAGATAACTTGTTTTGACCCTACTCTTAGTTATGAGATAACTGGTTACAGACCTATTGATGAAACACATGGTTTGGACTTTAATCCTTCTTGGTTTACTGAAACAAGAGAAACTTTTAAAAGGACTGGTAAGTATTGTTCTTATTTACCTAAGAGTAAAAGATGGGATTAGTTTTGGAAAGAATAGTATAAAAGATGTAAATATGGTATGACAGTCAATGGTTATACTATTACAGGTGATAATTATTTCTTTCTTAACTTTTATTAGTTACCTGTAGTTGATCTAGATAAAGCATCTGGTGAAGGTACAAATGAAAACTTTCCTGTATTTTTTGCATCCCAATATATGTTTTTTCACTACTTACAAATGTGTAGAGTCTTGCACAAAAATGCAGCTCTTATGAAAGCTCGTTCCATTGGATTTAGTGAGATTAATGCCTCTTTAGCAGCTAAATTGTATACTGTAATTAAAAAGAGCAGAACTATGATTACCTGTTTTAAAGATACTTATCTAAATGGTACGTTTAGTAAAGTAGACCATGCTCTTACTTTCTTAAATACAAATGCAGATGGATTTTTTGAACCTAGGTTGGTAAATAAAAACTTAGAAATTAAATCAGGATTCCAAATTAAGATAGATGGTTAGTTTACTGATAGTGGATGGCAATCTACTATAATTGGAATTAATGGAAGTAAACCTTCAAATATACGTGGTGACCGTGTAGACCTTTTAATCTACGATGAGGCAGGTTCTTGGCCTGAATTAACTACTGCAGTTGTCTAGGGGCAAGAACTATGTGAAGTACAAGGAGTTCCTAGAGGTATTATGTTGTTCGGAGGTACAGGAGGTGATTTTGGTAAACCTCTAGAAGGTCTAAAAAAAATATATTATAATCCAAGAGCTTTTAAAATACTTCCTTTTAAGCACAATTGGACTCAAGATGGAGTATCTATAGAAAGTGGATTCTTTATCCCTTATTTTTTATAGTCTTTGAATCCTAAGTACATGGATTCTAGAGGAGTATGTAATCAAGCTGAATATAAAAAGGTGTTATAGGATGAGCGCAACAATCTTTTAGCAGTTCCTGAAGAATACTTAAAGAAATGTGCAGAACGTTGTTGGAATGCAGAAGAAGCCTTTACTTTGGAGGGTCAAAATAAGTTCAATAAAATGAAAATAGCAGATTAGTTAGCTAAAATAAGACTTCATAAAGTTGGACCAAAACCAGAAAAAGGGCTACTTGATTATACTTATAAGAACAGTAAGCATTCTTTAGAAAATATAAATGGATTTAGGTGGATGCCTGGTAATGGTAAAGTATTTATTCTTGAACACCCTGTCTGGTCTGACTTGTACAAGGAACAAATTGAAAAACAACGAAAAGAAGCTGAGGAACAGGGAGTTGAATTTGAGGCTCCTGTATATTCTGAAATGAATGACTTATATGTAGCGGGTATTGATGGTATTGATATTGGTGCTGCCCAGACTTCCAAAGAAACTAGAGACCCTTCGGATTTCTGTATAGTAATTAAAAAGAGGGCTTTCGGTCTTAATGAACCTTAGTATGTAGCTATGTATAAAGATAGACCATAGAATATACGAGAAGCATATAAAATAGCTATGTGTATGTGCAGATATTATAATTGTCGAATAAATATAGAAGCTACTCGTGTAGGTATGATTACTTGGGCTAGGGAGAATAAATGTCTTCAGTATTTTATGAAAAGACCTAGAGCAACACTTACTGATATTAAATATGGAACTACTAAATAGTACGGAACACCTGCTACAAAAACTATTATTGAATAGCAAACGGACCTTATAGCAGACTTTGTAGAGGATTATGGTCATAATATCTGGTTTGAAGAAATGCTGGAACAGTTGACCAGTTATAATGATGAAAATAAAACCAAATTTGATATTGTAGCAGCTCTAGGAATGGTAGAACTTGCTGATTAGGAATTATCAGGAAGACAACCTACAAAAGTTGAATCAGAAGTTGAAGAATTTTAGGATTTTGGATATTATATAGATGAACGAGGATATAAACAATTTGGAGTAATTCCAAAGAAGAATCCTCAAAATCAAGTAATAATTAAATAGGAGGATGACCCATACAGAGTTGAAACAAGCGATCCTAGATTATATGAGAGTTTAGTACCAAATGGAATTTATTGGAGGTATCAAAATTGAAGATTTAGACCCAGTTGGTTATAAAGTTTCTATTAATTTAGACCATTCTGAGAATCCTGTAGTTTTGATAGCAGATTTACCAGACGAAGAATTTCTTAAGTTTATTAAAGAAGAACTACGTAAAAGTAAATTCCATAAAACTAAATATTATAAAGCTATAAAGCTTCCTCCACAATAGCAATCTTTATGTTATGACAGACAAAGAGCTTATAGACAAAACTAACGAGACTATCTCTGAACTTGTTTATGATAAGACTAGACTTTAGAAGGCTTATAACTACTATAATGGCAAAAGAGATAAAGAATAGTTTCGTTATTTAGAAGAAAATTTTGGAATAGGAAGTCCTACATCAGTAGAGTTTACTCCTCTTTTAAGAAAGCATGTAGATGCTCTTGTAGGTGAATTTTTAGGGACTCCTATACTTCCAAAAATATCATGTAAAGATGAATCAACTATTAGTAATATGAATAGAGAGAAATAGTTAGAAATAACTACACAGATTGTGGGATTTTTAAAAACACATTTAAATAACTCTCTTTTAAAGTTTGTAAACAATTAGGATATTACTGATAAATCTATTAAATAGTAGTTAGACAAAATAGTTGAGACAATAGATTAGACATTCACTTCACAGTATGAAATAGCTGCTTAGAATATTCTATAGTATATAATGTAGTCAAGAGAGACTGACTTTATGACTAAGTTAAGATAGCTATTCATAGATTTGTTAGTTACAGGATATTGTTTCTTTAGAGTTAAACCATCTTGTAGTGGAACTAACATTGATATTGAAGTATTAAATCCTTTAAATACTTTTGTTGACCGTAATCCAGAGTCTCCTTATGTCAGAAATTCTTATAGAGTAGTAGTTAGACAATGGCTAACTAAAGGATAGATAATTGCTAAATATGGTAAAGAATTATCTAAATAGGACTTAAAGGATTTTAAAAATAATTGGACTGATAGTGATGAATCTCACTACAAAAGAGTATATGGTCCAACTATAACTATTGACGAAGACTCTGGAGATGAAGATGAGGAAGAAGAAACTATCCCTGGTTATCCTAATGATGATTCCCATAGATACAATTTAATACCTGTATATGATGTAGAATGGATAGAAACTGATGAAGACTTTATAATGTAGCGATATAATACTATCCGAATCGGAGAAGAGTATTATGTACTTAGAGGTGTTGATAAAAAAGTTATTAGAAGTTAGGACAATCCGAATTTCTGCGGATTATCTGTAAATGGTGTATATTTTCTAAATAGAGCACGTTAGCCATATAGTTTAATACTTAAATGTGCTCACTTGCAGGATTAATATAACGGTTCTGCTTAAATTTCGTGAATTGCTGGAAACCCCTTAGAGCTTTCCAAACTACAAAATAGCTAGTAATAGCAGGTTTGAATGTTTGAAAATTGGAAAGATTGGACAATCAGCAGCTAAGTATCTTGTATAAGATAAAAGTTCAACGACTATTATGTAGAGTTAAGTAACTCGAAGTGCGAAAGTTTTATAAATTTTTAATAAATAAAATAAAAGTAATTATGAAATATAATGAAGAACAGTTTAGTGAAGAAGTAACCAAAAGTATAATGGTGAAATTAAAGTAATAAGTAAATTTAAAGGTTTAACTAGACCAATATTAGTACAGGATAAATATGGAGTCTTAAGTTTACCTACAGCAAGACAGGTATTAAATAATAAACCTACAATAAAAGCAGCCCTAAATAAGACACAATATTTTATGGGAATGTTGCAATTAGAACATCCTGAAATTGCCGAACTTATAGCTCCTGCTTCTGAATACGAAGCAATGAAAAAGAAGATGTTATTTAATACTAAGTATGGTTTAGTTAGTGTAAATCCAGATAATTTAGTTCATGGACATGCACCCACAATAAGAACTGCTGTAAATAGAAAGGAATATTTTAAAAATCAATTATTATTTTTATATGATAATAAATATGATTTTGAAATTGAATCAACGGATAGACATAAAGGACGAGTAACTTTAATATGTCCGACTCATGGTAAATAGTCTGTTGATTCTGATGGAATATTTTTAGGAATAGGATGTCCCTGCTGTAATAAATTCTGGGAAAAATCTGATACATTTTATTTAGTTAAATTATCAAGTAGTGAAGAAGAGTTCTACAAATTAGGAATCTCTTATATTAATAATTAGGGTGAAGTAAGAAGATTTAGGGATTATAAAAATTTAGGTTTTCAAGTAACTCCTTTATTTATACACACTTTTGATGATGCTATTCAATGTAAGGAGTTTGAAACTAAATTAAAAAGAATAATAAAAGATAGTTTATATATTCCAAAGAAATGGGATTATGGACGTTCTACGGAAACTTTTACTGATAACTTATTACCCATTATTAAAAATATTATAAAACAAGATATAGTCTCAACTTCTGATGAAAGTCAGAGCAGTTCATTAGAGAACGCGCCTAAATTAACGACTTAGGTGGAAGACAATACGTTATGACCTCTTGCATTATTATAGAGATGCTATTGTTGCTAATAGTGGTGTTAAGGGAAGTATTATAGACATATCTATGATTCCTAAGTTCCTAGGACCAGATTGGGCTTCCAGGGTGTAGAAATGGCAAGCTTATAAGAAGCAAGGAGATATGTTAATTGATACTGCTTAGGAAGGTAGAATGGAGGACGGTGCTGCTCCTATAAATACTATATTTAATGGATATGATGAATCTCTGCCAGCTTAGGTAATACAGGCTATTGATTTAGCTATACAATCTATTGAAAATACAGTGTCCTCAATAACTGGCGTTTTCAGAGAAAGACTTAATGGTATTGAATAGCATGATGCTGTAACTAATGTTAAACAAGGAGTTACTAATTCTTATACTGTAACTAAACCTATCTTTTAGTAGATGGACTTAGTTGTATGTGAAATACTTCTTGACAGTCTTAATCAGGCAAAGATAGTATATAAAAAGGGTTTAACTGGCACAATTATCCTTGGTGATAGATATTAGAAAGTATTTACAGCATTACCTGAGTATTTTACTCTTACTGACTTTGATATTCATGTTATATCTAGTACAGATATAATGTAGGATATGTAGACTATAAAAGCTACTTTACCAGATTTAATTAAGTCTGGATAGGTTAGTGCTGATATTATATTTGAAGCTTTAACTGCCAAAAGTTTATCCGATCTTAAATATACTGTTAAAAAGGCTATTTAGAAATAGAAAGAAGAGAATAACTAGTTATAGCAATTACAATAGAAGCTTGAAGAAACTAGTCAGCAATTACAATAGGCTCAATAGGAGTTATAGAAAACTCAATAGAAAGTTTAGACTCTTAATGAACAAAAAATGTAGATTGATTAGTAGAAGATTCAATTAGAGTATCAAGTTAACTGGTATAAAGCTCAAACTGATAGGACTTACAAGGATAGACAGTTAGATATAGAGGATGAACGAACTAAGATTGAATTAGCTTAGTTAAGTGATGGCAATCCTTATAACGATAAAATAAAACAAGTATAATGGCAACAAGTACAGAAGCAATATTCTCTGGAACAGGAGAACAAATATATCCAGAAACATCAAGTCAAGCAGTTATATTAGATCCTCAAATTTAGAATTGTAATACTCTTGACGCTTATATAACATATCTAGAAGGTCGATTGTCTAAGTTAAATGGGGCAGAATCTATTGCTTAGTCTCTAAAATTTAATATAACATATCTAGCTACTGATATATCTAATTTAGACAAGATAAAAGAATTAGAGGATTCTGACTAGTGGGGAGAAAACTTTTAGCTTCCTACAGTAACTTCTCCTTATATATGGAAAAAAACTATAGTAACTTATGAGGGTCAGGATAATACTACTACTAAGAGTACACCATTTTATGAGATTGTAACTGCAGACACTGCCGAGATAAGCTAGACCTTATATACATCTAAAGATAATTCAAACTAGCCCGAAATAACATATCCATAGATTTCTAGTACCAATAGTGAGGGAGAATTAATTAATGTAGATAATGTCAATGCCTCACTAGATGAGATAATAAAAGAAAGTAATACTAATAATAAGAATAATTGGTAGAAAACGCCTTCAGAAATTAGTGCAGCAAATCCATTTGGATTTATAGCAGTAAGAACAAGATCTGAAGGGTCTTGGAGCAGATTTTCAATAGCTCTTAATGCTAAATGGTCTTATGATAGTAAACTAGTTATTAAATATACTGTAACTAGTTCATCCAGTTCTCCTGAAATTAATAGAACAGAATTAAATCCAGGTTCTATATGGAAAGATGATAATACTTCTGAATTTACAGGGTATTTGTGGATGATTACTGCCACCTCTTCAAATAATAACCTAATGGCGGACTCTGATAAAAATTATTGGAGTTTACCTCAGTTAATATCTGTAGTAAAATAATGGAATTTAGTATTGATATTCATAATTCTCTATAGGGGGATATAACTATAGAGGATTTCTCTAAAGAATATGGATATTATGCTCCAGAGGGAGATAGTTATCCAGATTCTATTATAGAAGAAGTAGATGGAGTATCTACTTTAAAATATAAATATAGTAAGACAGTATCATTAAATACTATCTTAAAGGTAAATATGAATGAAGCTGTTTTATAGGATGTACTGATTCATAAACATGAAGATGATGTAGATGTTTGTAATTTTCATGTTGATGAAGATGGGTATTATGTTGTAAATCATTTTGTATTACCAACTAGAGAATGGTATGATTCTTATATAAATAATCAAGATAAAGAGTTATCTAAATTTATCTCAGAAGGAATATATTTCGTTGAGGATGATAAATTAAAAAAAGTAGTGGATGGCGAAATAGTAGAAACAGAAGTAAAAGAATTACTGGAGCGTAACTACGAAGGAACTAATATATTACATTGTAAAATTGATATATTTTTTAATGGAAACTTACAATAGTGTTATATTAATTATTGTAAAAAGCTTTATGATGCACTGTTAAATAAGTGTAAGACATCTGTTTACGATTCTGATATATATGCAAGAGACTTTATATGGATGACTTTAAATATAATAGATTATCTAGTAGGATTTAAATAGTTCTTAGAAGCTGAAAGGATTATAGAATAGTTTAAGACTTGTGGTGGTTTCTGCTAGAATACTGATACTCATAAAAATTATTCAGGTTGTGGATGCTCTAAAACGTAAGGCTATAGAATAGTATGACTAGTTTTTAAAGAAAGCTATGAAAGGATATTAGTCTGATTACTAGTATATCTTAGCATTAATTAGTTATATAAACATGCCGATAGCATTAGATGATTTTATTAAATAGCGATTATTAAATTATGGCGATACAGACTATTTACACCTAGGTAGATAATGCTAAGCTTGAATTGTGTAAGAAAGGTAAACCAGTACCTCCTCTACAAATACCTCTATTAAAAATTAATTACTTAGGAGAATATAGAACTTAGGTTGAAAAGGATAAAGTTTTAAAAAACTTAGGTATTCTGGGAGCTACAGGAAAGTATACTTATCCATCACAAGATGAAGTAGATAGTTATAAAGATATAAAAACAGTATAGTAGGCGTTAGATTATTGTATACGATTAATTCAATCTTATGAAGCTAGTGATAAGAATATTAAATAGTTATTAGATGATGTAAAAACTATTTAGGGAGATATTACTTAGCTACGGACTTCTATAGGACAAAATACTGAAGATATTGTTACTATTAATAATTCTATAGAGCAAATAAATAAATCTATATTAGAATTTGATAAGAAACTTCAAGAATTAAATGTTGATGATAAAATTACTAATAGAATCAATCAACATCTTGAAAACTCTAAAACTATAGAATTAGTAGATAATACTTTAGAAGTAAAAGTTTCATAGGAAGAAAATAATGCTATACAAGTAAAAGATGATGGAATATATACCTTAGATAATTCTGAATAGATTCAATCCAATACAGAAGCTATAAAAACTTTAAAAGATTCTGATAAATATATACCTAAAACATCAGGCTCTTCCCCCTATACTGTAGGAGGAATTAAAGAAGGAACTACAGCAGAGTCTTTAAATGGTAAAACAGTTTCTGACATACTAGACTTAATGTTATTTCCTACTTATGTTAGAGATTTAATTTATCCTACTTTATCATATTCTTACTTACCTTCTTTAGTGGAAATAGGTTCAGCAATTTTAAAACCAGAGCTAACATTTATCCAGAATGATGCTGGAAACTAGGTTAACGTAAAAGAATCCATAGAATTTAATGGTTCTTAGTATACCAGTTAGTCTTATGTAAGTATTGGAACCTATATTTATAAAGCAACAGTAGAGTATGAAGCAGGAGAATATTTAACAAATAATAAAGGAGAGACTACTAATTCTAGAGTAGAAGCAGGAAGTATTTCTACAACTATTTCTACTGTGACTACATATCCTTGGTATGCTGGAAATATTAATTAGTTATATAAGTAGACACTAATAGCATTTAATACAAACTCTGGTACTTAGGAAGTATCTCTTTCAGGGAAGGCTGTTATTAAACTGCCAGGAGCTAATTCTCAACTATTGTCTTTTAAAGTTAATGGAGGTTTAGGATTTTTAAATGTAGATTTAGATGGTTGGACGTAGACAACAGAGTAGATAAATGGAATTACTTATAAGGTATGGTCAAAAAATGACGAATACTCTTCAGTACTTCCACATTAGTTACAGTTTAAATTAGCATAGTAATGGGGTTTAAATATTAGGGTGACTCAACTCTTGGAGTTTCATTAACTATGCAAACTCCAAAACCTTTAGATGCAAGATTAGTTGTAGATACTAGAGCAGACTTATATACTATTCCTGTAAAATATGCATATACTGGAATGCCAGTAGTATGTGTAGCAGATGGTAATATTTATACTTTAATAGATAAGAATAGAATAGGAGAAGCTGTTGGATGGAAGGCTTCTTATGAATCTATTTAGATAATAACTTGCACAGAGTAGGAATATAAATAGTGGTAGAGTAATACTAACGAAAACTTTACTCCTAAGGATGATAGTTAGACTTGGTTACATCAAGACACTTACTATTACATATATGAAGATAGTATTGATGATAAGGGTCAATATTATGTTTCGTATTCTTAGTTTGAAGACTTAACTAATTAGGTAAGTAAGAAAGCTACTATATCAGCTTTAAATAACTTATCCGAAAAGATTGATAAAGCCTTACAAGATTTAGCTAATGTATATGCTACTCTTGATGATATAGATAGTTCTAATCCAGATTCTAAATTATCTAAAACTCTTGATAATTACTATACTAAAGAAAAGGTAGATGATACTTTTGTAACCAAAGAAAGTCTTAGAGGTGATGGAATTGAAGGTGATAACTTTGTATTTGTAACAAAATCACAATATGATACGGATTAGTAGGAGTTGCATAAGTATAAAGAAGAGACTACAGAATAGATTAATAAGAAAGTTGAAACTGATTCAGAAGCTTCTTTAAAATCCATATCTAATAATGGAACTACATTAACCATTGACAAGAACGTTAAAATAAATGGAGAAGAAGTTGCTCTAGACAAGAATGTTCCAAAAATAGTTGTATTAAACTAGGAAGAATATAATAATCTGGAAACTAAAGAAACAGATGTCTATTATATGACTCATGGTTCTGACTCTAATGATGGAGGAATAGTTACAAGTGATCTTTTAGAATAGAATTACTATACATAGAAATAGGTACTAACTATAATAAAGAGTGTAATTAATCAGTTATGTACAAATAATAACTTACAATTTGATTATATTCACGATATAGAAGTAGAAAAACCTATTGATTAGATTATTGAATATGATGGAAACATACACACTTTAAACAGTACAGATTATTATGATGTAACAGGTCAAGGAGGTTCAGAGCCTGGAACTTATAAATTTAAAGTTACTTTAAAATCTGGAAAATGGTGGAGAGATGGTTCAAACACACCAATATTTGTAACATATACTATTAATAAACAAAAATGATTTCAACTTACAAATATAAATTGTCTTTGATCATTTTAAAGTATGTTCCTTTCTTTATGGCATTTATAATGTGGATTCACGTATATTTGTTATTAATAGGAAGTCCACTTAAAGTTGCTGAGTTATCTGCAGGATGTACGGTTATGCCAACTATTATACTTATTGCTATGTCTGATGCTATGAAGTTTTGTTGGCTTCACAAATGCTATATCATATATGCAGTATTCATAGACTATTGTATAAATATTCATAGAGAGATTGGAATATGGCATGTTGAAGGCTTTAGAATGTTGGCATTTGTACTTGGTATGTATTTATTTGGATATACTTTAATTTATAAAATAGAAAAATACGATGATAGAAGTGATGTGGCAAAAAGGTAGATATTATCCACTTAGTAATACTACCAATAAAACAGATGATACGGAAGAACATAAAGTGAACCAAAACACATTAATCTTAAAATAACGATGGCATATTTAACAACTATTTAGGTAAAAGATTTAGTATACGATTTAGCAGCAAAACTAGATGTTAATGGGCATAATATAGAAGAAACTTATGCAACTAAAGAAGCTCTTAGTACCTCTGATACCAATATATCTAGTAATACTAAAACTATAGCTACTTTAAAATCTTAGATAGAAATTATTAATGGAGATTCTACTACTGAAGGTTCTTATAGAAAAGCTATTAAGGATTTAATTGGAGGTGCTCCAGAGGCTTATGATACTTTAAAAGAAATTGCAGATAAATTAGCCACAGATGATGATTTACATACAACTATATAGAATGCTTTAACAGAAAAAGCTAGTTAGACAGATTTAACAGCAGCAGTTAAAAGAATAGCGACTACAGAAAGTGATATAGCTACATTAGAAACTTCTAAAGATGTAACTGTAACTGTTACTGATTAGAATTATTCTACATTATATACTATTAAATAGAATAAAGCAGCTATTCAGAATGTAGAAGTTCCTAAAGCTGCATCTGTTAAAAATAACACTTTATATTTATGATTTCAACTTTTAATATACAAGGAACAGAATATCCTATTGGAGCATCTTATGATTCTGATGGAAATGTAATTGTTGATACTTATGCTTTACAAGAAGAGGTAAATAGTTAGATAAATAACTTAAAAGATTAGATTAGTACTCTACAGAATATAGAAGATTTAGTATCTTATGGTATTGAATACGATAGTTCTGTTTCTAGTCCTTAGTGTACGAGAATTGGAAATCCTCTTATGCATAAATCCTTACCTATTCAATCCTAGTATTAGGGATGTGTAGTAAAAGATGGAGTTCTATAGTATTGGTTAGACCCAAATGATTGGTCTAAGAAGGCATATCGTGGAGTAATTTCTTCTGATAGTGGAGTAAATGCTGGAAATGTTGGTGTTACTCCAGATTCTGGAACTTAGGAAGCATCCATATTAGATGGTACTGATGGAGATGTATGTGTTCACATTCCTAAATTTTATGGTAAATCTGGAACATCAGGTTCTAAATTTTGGGTTAGAATTTCATCTTAGAAAATAGATGATACTTGGATGGAGATACCAGAAATGTATGTAGATGCGTATAGATGTACTTTACATACAGTAGATGGTACGATTAAAACTGCCTCGGTGGTTAATACTGCTGCAGAATACAGAGGTGGAGGAAATAGAAGTGCTAATGATACCTACTTAGAAACCGATAAATTCAAAACTGACTTAGGAAAACCAAGAACAGCACAGAATAGAGCTAACATGAGAAAGTATGCTGCCAACTCTGGTAAAGAACTCCTTTGTTATGAATACTACAAATGGATATTTTATTGGAATTACGTAATTGAGTATGCTAATTTCAATTCTTAGGCAAATTATGTTGCAAATTTGACTTCAGATGGTTATCATTAGGGAGGTCTAGGAGCAGGAGTTACAACATACAATTGGAGCAAGTGGAGTTCATATAATGGTAACTATCCTCTTATTCCATGTGGATACTGTAATGATATAGGTAATTTTACAGGTTTAAAGACAGCTACCTTAGATGGGTACACTTTTTCTGTTCCCAGATGGAGAGGATTCGATAACCCATTTGGTGATATTTGGACAATACTAGACGGAATTGTTCTAAAAAGAGATTCAGCTAATGCAGATAGCAACGTATACACTACAACTAATGTTTCGGAGTTTACAGATGTTATAGGTAATAAGTAGGTAGCTGGAATAGAAAAAGCTTAGGATGGTTGGATAACTCAATTTGCTTTAGGCTCACGAGGAGACATAATTCCTTCAAAAGTTAGTGGAAGTAGTACAACTTATATGAGTGATTATCACTGGTGTAACGCACCTAATACAGACTTGCGGTTGCTCCTTGTCGGTGGTAGCGCTCATTGTGGCGGTATCTCCGGTCTCGGCTTTTTCGTTTCTAACTACGGTGTCGGCTTTTCTAGCACTGATTGTGGGTTTAGAGCAATAAAAAAGATTTGATTATATAACAGATTTTCTATATATAATAGGTAGTATCTCCTACCCACTGTTGGTAGAGTCTTACTGAGGCACTAAAATAAGTTACTCCATGTCAGTAGTAACGCTAATAATGGCAGTAACACCAGTCTCAGCTATTTCAATTCTAACAACAGTGTCAGCTTATCTAACACTAATTGTGGGTTTCAAAAATTTTTAGAAGAAATTACTTATTGGGATACTTACCTTGCCTCTTGGCAAAAGATGACGTAGCAACGGAGAAATAATAGAATATTAGTAGCATATATTTATATTGTGAAAGTTTTCTTACGTAAAATTTTTTATGAAGCGGTTAAATAATTTATTTGAAAAGATTTGTACTATAGAGAATATAGAAGAAGCAGATAGAAAAGCTAGGAAAAATAAAGGTTTAAGATATGGTGTACTAAAACATGATTTACACTAGGAAGAGGATAATACTAAACTACTTGAATCTCTATTAAATGGAACTTATAGAACTTCTGAATATAGTACATTTAAAATCTATGAACCAAAAGAAAGATTGATTTATAGACTTCCATATTATCCAGATAGAATTGTGCATCATGCTATAATGAATGTAATGGAACCTATTTGGAAAAGTATATTTATAAAACAAACATATTCTTCTATAAAAGATAGAGGTATTCATGCTTGTGCAAAAGATGTCAGATTTGCATTAGATAATTTTCCTAAAGAAACCAAATATTGTTTGAAACTTGACATTCACAAGTTTTATCCATCTATTGACCATGAGATTCTTAAAAAGATTATCAGAATTAAAATAAAGGATAATAGATTATTAAGACTTTTAGACGATATTATAGATTCTGCTCCAGGAGTACCTATTGGGAACTATTTATCTCAGTTCTTTGCTAATCTATATTTAGCATATTTTGACCATTGGGTTAAAGAAACCCTACGATGTAAATTCTATTTTAGATACGCAGATGATATTGTTATACTGGGAGAAGATAAAGAATTGCTAAATTTAGTTCTTATAAATATTAATTACTATTTAACAACTAAATTAAAATTAGAACTTAAACCAAATTATCAAATATTTCCTGTTGATTCTAGAGGTATTGATTTTGTGGGATATAAATTTTATCATACACATACATTATTGAGAAAGTCTATAAAAGTTAAGATAAATAGACTTTTAAATAAATATAAGGACGGTTGGATTTCTTTGTCTAATTTAAAAACAAGTATGCAATCTTACTTTGGTTGGTTAAAATATTGTGATTCTAAACATTTCTTACAAAAGATAGAAACACAAACAGGGTTACATTATTCAAATTTTATAGGAGAAGAAACATTAATATCTAATACTTATAATAAAAATATCAAGGTCATTGATATACAAGTAAGTAACAAGTATTTTATAATACATTTTTATTATCATAATAAACCTTATTGGTTTAAAAGTTGTAACAAGAAATTACTTAAAAAATTATATGAAAGAACCTAGAAGAATAATATCTAAAGAATTGCCTTAGGCAATTTAGAAACTTGGAGATAATTCCTATTATTATAACTATGATATACAACCTACAACAATATAGGAATACAATCTAGAATAGTTAGAAGAAACAGATGGATATTCCTATATTTAGGCACACGTTTATGGAAATCCTAATTATGTAGACTGTGTAAAAGCTATTATAAGAGAATATTTATCTACAGAAGAGGAGTTTGATTTAATTAACTCCTATAACAGTTATCAAGCTAACCTAGTAGATAATGAAGATATTGCAACAGAGTATCTAGAATATTTAAATCTTTTACAGACTATAAAGAAAAACATAAAGAAAGATTTTGAATAATGATATATAGAAATGGCAAACTAATAACTGAGGTTCATCAAAACATTAGACAACTAGTTGGTTAGGTATCTAATATGGTTGAAAGAAGTATTGGTGCAGTATATAAAGGTTCTTAGTTAGTCTGGGTAACTGTTTATAATGCTATTAAAAGTTGCTTTGGTAGTGGTACATGGTTACAGGATAAACCTTGGTTAGATAATGACTTTTGGAAAAATAATTAATACAAATGGCAATTTAGAATTTAAATAAACAAGATTAGCTAGATTTAACAATGAATTGGGATGGTACTACAGGTTAGTAGGTAGAAGATTTAATATCAAGACATTTGCCTGCTAATATGGAGTATGATGGTACTGACAATATACTTACTATTTCTAACAGCAATGGAGATACCATTGTTTCAGCGGAAGTAAGTGTTGCTCAACCTATATACACTCATTCAATCCAAATAGAAGGAATTTATTTTAATAATACTAGCTCTGAAAATTAGATAAATAAAGATTCAATACTTTGTAAATTAGGTACTAGAGTATATCTTGGAGTTAGATATACCTACACTGCTACTAATCCATTAACTAATAATACAACTCATGTTGGAAGTACTCAGAAGGTATTTATAAACATTGGAAATGGATATATCTAGTTAGAATCAGGTATTAAATCCTCCCCTGATGTATAGTATATAGAAATCACGAACTTATATACTAAAGTAAATTCTTCTAATGTATCTATACGTGTTACTGCTTCTGCTGATATAGAAGATAAGACAGTAGTAGCTACAACTCCAAAGAAAGTATAGGTAATTAATCCAGTACTAAGATATGCAGGAACTACTTATGTTGTTTCTGGTAATGCTAGTTTCCAAGTATAGGATGGGGGTGATGTATCTTATTTACTTTACTATAAGATTAATGATTCAGTGGTTAAAAACTAGGATAACTTAACCCTCGCATTAACTGAATCAGGAGTAAATAAAATTGAAGCTTATGTGGAAGTGTCTAATAATGCTTCTATCAAGTCTTAGACTTTAAATGTGTAGGTAATAAATACTACTGCAACATTTGATAAAGTATTATATGCAATAAATGAAATTAGCACTGGTGCAAATAATTGGGAATTTAGTAAATTATATAAATTATCTATATACTTCAAAGGACAATCTTAGGAAGAATCTACTATAATTACTAAACTTACTGATACAGGTAATTCAGAATCATATCATTTAAATAAAACTAAGACAATAACCTTAACTGGAGATACAGGCGTAATTGAATAGGATATTAGTTACTTCTTAGGAATAACTGCATCTTAGAAAGATTTTAGTACAGTATTAATAGTAAATATAGATGGTGAAGATGTAATTCCTTGGGATGGTTCTACTATTGTTAAAATCTTTAATGAAGGCTCATATAGTTATACTCCTAATTGCTCCTATTATTTCGATTAGTACTCTCCTGATAGTTCTAATATCGTAACTAAAGATGTTATTGCCAAAACGATCTCTCCTGATGGATTAATTACTGACGATACCTTGACAGTGTTTAGATTATCTGCTGGAAATTATCCTAATAATATTATTAACTTAGACTTAGCTAATTAGTTAACTACATAGGGATTTACTTTTGAATTAGATTTTAAATCCTATAATATTAGTGATGAATCTAAGCCTTTATTAAAGTTAGGTAGGTTTATACTATATCCTACAGAACTTAACTGGCAATATGGTAATGTAGATGCTTCTAAAGTAGATACTACTGCTAAGAGTTCTATATTCCAAGGAGATACTAGAACACATATTTTAATTGAAGTTGTTCCTAATTTTAAAGCTCCTGCAAGAGAAGTCCCAACATAGGCTGCTAAAATAGCTAATAAAACTACTAACCTAGTTAGAGTATTTATAAATGGAGGAATTGATCGTCTTTATAAATACGATTACTTATCAGACTTTCAATATAATGGATTTAACCTAGAAATTAATCCAGAAGCTGCAGATTTCGACATTTATGGAATCAGAGTATACAATAGAGCTTTAACATTAAAGGAAGTGCAAGACAATTATGTATCTACTATGTCTTCTGTAACTGAGAAATCTAAATTTCAGTAGTTAAATGATTTAGTAGCTACGGATTCTAATAATGATACTTATATATCCTACAATAAGGTTAAGTAGCTCTACAATACCTTGGTGTATATAATACCAAAATCTAATTAGTATCCTAATCAGTTTAATCTTGAGAAAGGAGAATCTATTAAAGACTGTACGGTATTTATAAATTATGTAAATAGCATAGCTACTGATTCCGACCATCTTTTAACAGATGCTTAGATAAATCGCTGCTCTGGTAGATTTACTAATGCTGCTGTAAGTGGTCAAGGAACTTCTGCTATGAAGTATTATTGGTATAACATTCAGATGAAGAAACCTAAATTTACTTCATAGGGATGTTATAATGAGGAACTTGATGATTATGTAGAACCTACTGACGAGAATCCAAATAACTACTAGTATAATAGTAAATATTACTATATGCCAGAGGACAAAGATTGTACTATTGGTATAAATAAGTTATGTGGTAAATTCAACTATGCTTCTTCTATGCAATCCCATAAAATAGGAGCTGTTAAAGCTTTCCATGATTTGTGGGATGCTTGTGTAGATAAGTCTGACTTTACTGAGGATGAAATAAAAGGAAGAAAAGCCTGTCTTGAAGATGCCTTTATAGCATTCTATGTAGAAACCGATTTAGAAGATGTGTCTAACTATAAATTATCTGATTTAGCCTAGTTAGATGATTCTAAAATAATGTTTGCAGGATTTTAGACTTGGGGTTCTGCTAAGGGAGATAAGAATACATTTGGTTATTCTGATGAAACTCCTGGATATATCCTATTAGAGGGTGCTGAAAATAATGGTGAATTATGTAACTGGTTAACTCCTTGGTGTTCTAATATAACTGAATTAAGTGGTGAAACTTGGAAAACTAAATAGTTAATAGTAAATAATGGGGTTACTTCATATGGATTATCAGATTCATTTGATGTTGATTTCGGATTAGACGATTCCGATTCAGAGGGAAATACAATGTCTGTTGAAGGATAGAAGACTTTAAATAAGTTTATAGAAGCATATAACTTTGCATATATGCATACTATTAATTTATTACCTTATAAAGAAACCTACTCATTGAATGATTCTCGAAATACTTCACTTGATGTAACTAAGAAATACTATATCACAAGTATTAATTATCAGGATAATACGTATTTCAAAGGCTCTCAATGGGATGTATTTAGATATGATAGATATTCTAATTTGTGGGTTCCTGCTGGTTTGCCTGTTCTAGATGAAGATGGTTCTCAGAAATTGTCTTCTGTTAGAAGTGCCTATAATACTGATGTCTATGAGTATGAAACATTTAATTTAAAGACATTTCATCAATAGTTAGGAACTTCTGGTACAGAGAATATTAATACTTATATATCGGATTTAAAAACAGACTTTAAAAATAACTTTGGTAAATATTATCATGTGGATGATATAATCTATCATCAAGCTTATATTAGGTTATTCGCAGGTACTGATAATAGAGCTAAGAATACATATTTTAAGCTATTTAATAAAGACTGTAAGATTTAGTTATTACAAGATGACCTTGATACTATTTTAGCTACAGATAATAGAGGTCTTCAAAAGAAACCATATTTCTTATTAGAACCTTCTTTAGAAACCGAGAAAACCTATTAGTAGATGTGGGGCGGCTCTAGTGCATTCTTTGAGTTAGTAGACATAGCTTATAAAGAAGAAATAGATGCTATGTTATTAAAGATGCTATCTCAAATGAATTTCGGTAAAACTGAAGACACTCTAGATACTTGGATGACTAAATATTTCTATTATGTACAAAAGTATTATCCTGCTGTAACATTTAATTATGTATCTAGACTAGCTTATGAATGTGCTTAGATATTCTATGATAACTAGAATGAAGCAGGAATATCTTGGACTAATAATGGACAAACTCCAGTATCTTAGGAACACGGAAGTTGTTTGGAAAGTGAGATAGCTTTTATGCATAAAAGACTTACAATGTTCTTAAGTTAGGCTTTAATAGCTACATTTGGACGTCAAGGTGCAGGTATTCCTATTAAAGTTAAGGAGGACACTTAGGATGCTCAAACCTATACTGTAAAAATTACTCCTTATTAGTATCTGTATCTAGGATATTTAATTGGTAGTGTTAGTAATTTGTATTCTCCTAATAGAGTGAGTGCTGGAGAGACTGTAACAGTTACTATATCATTAATGGGAAATGATGCTTCATACTATGTACTAGGAGGTAAATATATACAAGGATTTGATAATTTTAGTTAGGTATTATTTAGTTAGGGTGATTACTCGTTGGAAGCTCCGAAGTTGTTAGAGTTTTCAGCTAACACTGGTACTGATGATTTACCTTTATTCTAGCCACCATCTTTAACTTTAAATTGTAAGGTTTTAGAAAAGTTAGATTTAACTAATGTAGGTTCTCTAACTACTATAAATCTTGATTCGGAGCATACTCCTAAATTAAAGGAAGTTATTTTAACAGGAACTAATATATCTAATGTTACTTTGCCTATTGGTAGTAGATTAACTAAGGTACACTATCCAGCTGCTTTAACTAATTTAGTTATTTCTAATAATGAAGGACTTGAAGAGGTTAAGTTTGAAGGATTAAATAACTTAGAGACAGTTGATATTAATTGTGCTAAGGTTGGACAATTTGATATTACAAACTTCTGTGAATAGTTAATATCTTGTCCTAGTCTTAAGTCTGTTACCTTGAGAAATCTAAACAATAAGATTTCACTAGAAGCATTAGAGAAACTTATATTATTGCAAGCAAAACTTACAGGTACATTAACTATTGCTAATTCAGATAACTAGTTAGAAGGTATTAGTTATACTGATAAGATTAATTTAGTTAATTTATATGGAAATATAGACTCAGAATCTAATGGCTTATATATCAAATATAAAGAAACTATTGCTTATAGTATTTCTTGTGAAACTGAAATATCTATCTATGGTCAAGGATATTCAGGAAATCCATTTGGTTTAAGTCTTGATGGTAACAATATAGCTTTAGTTACAGAAGATGGTAAAGTAATTCCTGATATTACTTATAAATTTAATACAGATGTATCTGATGTGGCTACTATAAATAATAGAACAGGTGTTATTACTTTGAAACAAGCATCTTCTTCTAAGACCACCACAGCTACAATTACTGTAAACTTAAAGAATGGAAATACTTTAACTTCTAAGACTATTAATATTTATTTTGCTTGGAAAGCTCCAGAAATAGGAAACTTTGTATATGCTGATGGTACTTATTCAAGTGCTTATATGACTAGCAAGACATTGATGGGATTGATATTTGCTATAGACAAGACCACTGATAGTTCAGGCACTGCTTATATTGTAGGTAAAGAATACTTAGACCCTTAGTATGTTGGATATTCAAATGAAGCGTCTTAGGGAGCATCTGATGACAGAAAAAATCTATATAATGTTAAGTTCTGGTTGAATAATCAGGTCTCAGGTTTGGGAGATACATATTATAATAGTAAAAATGTAACAAGCTCTGTGGATTCTGATTCTAGTTAGGCTATTACAATAACTTCATTTAGCTAGAAGAATCCTTCTACATTTACAGGTAAAGCTGATACTAAAGCGTATGTTGACAATGTGAATGATACATTGTTACCTCTCATAGTAAAGACTTATCCTTCTCTAATTAGAGCTTCTGGTGATACTTATAGTATAACCTCTAGACAAAATCTAGATACCTTATTAAATAGCATTCCTAATATAGCTAATTAGAATTTGGAATAGATGTAGTGTTTATTATACCCATATTTCTATGAGACTTATTTATATGAACCTACAGTAACAGATTCTGAAAAGAATACAGAAGTCTTCTAGACATATTTTAGTAAAGGTAACTGGTATGTTCCATCTTATTAGGAGTTGGCTACTTTGATTTACTATAGAGGTTATAGTGCAGCTGGAGATAATTTCTCTACAGGTGATATTCCATTAAAATCTAACATATCTGATTCTATAACTAAAGGCTCTGGAGATTTGAGAAATCCTATCTTCTCTACTGCCTATAAAAATGCAGGTAATTATATGCCTTCAATATGGAACACCTTAGCAGATTCTAATAACTTATGTACCAACACTGATGCTAGTGGTCATAATTACACCTATTAGGAAATAACTTAGTATTCTGGAAGTTCCAATTATTATGAATACCAATGGATTCCAGGAACTTATTCAGACAATAACTATGGTTACGGAGTGTAGGGTGCTGCAATAAATGGTTGGAGATTGAATAAACATAGACCTTTACCATGTGTACAATTTAAATATCAATAGAAATAATGGAACATATAGAATTTATTAAAAATTCAGATTATACACTAGATGAATTATTTGATATGTTTAAAAATCACTATTTAACATCTAGAAACTGGTCTGAGATATTAGAATTAAGAGAAGGTGTTCTCAACTTTAACTCTTTATATTAGATTTTGAAAAGGGCTATTACGGAGTATGATAAATCTATTTATGTAAACTCCTTCTATTATAACAATAAATAGTATTGGTTGGATAAAGACACTAGAATAGGACTGTCTAGATTAATAGATAGTGGGGCAGAAAAGATTACACTTCAACTGGGAGACCTGTATGTAGACGTAAGTGCAGATTAGTTAAAAGATTTTCTAAATTAGTTAGAAGTATACGCAGGGAAATGCTTTTCAGCAACCGCTAAGCATTTTTCTAACTTAAAACTGATTTAGAAACTTGAAGATTTAGTTAACTATGATTATACTACAGGATACCCAGATAAGATTACTTTGAATGAAAATTAACATAAAACAAGAGATTGGGCTGGGAATCAATGATTCTTAGCCCAATTTCGTTCCTATACACATTAAACTTCCTAAAAACGAGCTTGGGCAGAAATCCAAAGTATCTATACCTATTAGAGTTGTTCCTAAAGAAAGTTCTAAGAAAGAAATTATTTAGTTCCCAAAAATAACAGAACCTCCTAAATAGACTTATGGAGTAATTCATAATGAATAGCCTGTTATTAAATAGGAACCTCCTAGAGAGCTAAATAAAAGTTCTATTATAGATACTATAGAAACTGGGTTTGGGGATGAGAACACATTACATAAGGAATGTTCAAAACCTAAATTTCACTAGCATTTATGTAAAGAGAATTTCTTAGGAGAGTTTAAAACTGAGATAGAGAAACAATTAGCTAGAGATAATCTTGGAGTATATAGTAAAGTTTAGATAGACTAGTTTATAAGAGACTTAACTAATGTTGATACCTCTTCATTTATTACTAAAGATGAAGTTACCAATATGTTATAGGATCTAGACTTCGTTAAGTCTACTCTAAAATCTTAGATAGATTATAATATTCCTGAAAATTTATTTAATTTATGAGCACCTAGATAAAAAGGCTATACTAGAATGGGAAAGCTTTCGTCCCAATAACATTGGCAGAAGCTGTTGTAGTTAATACAACAAATATTCCTGGGTTACAATCTTTAGGAATAACTACTTTAGATAAGGTTTTAAGAAGTACTTTGACGGTTGTTGGAACTAATACAGTAGATATAGATACTATTAAAAAGACTCTTACTAGTATTAATTAGGCTCTAGAGAAAAAGTAGGATAAGCTTACTGCTGGTGATGGAATTACTATATCACCTGATGGAGTTATAAGTATAACTAATACTAGTACTATTGGATTTTCTTATAAAATAGTAAATATACTACCAGACGCTGACAAGACTTGTGAGAATATAATATATTTAATACCTAGTACAAATGGTATATCAGGCAATCTATTCAATGAATATATATGTGTATTAAGAGATACTTCCTATATATGGGAATAGATAGGTTCTATTACAACTGATGTTAACTTAGAAGATTACGTAACTAAAGTTGAATTTAATTAGTTTAAATCTATTTCTCTCACAGCTTAGGATGTCACAACCTCTTCAGGTACTGTTGTAACCGTAAATTACGATGTTCCTAATACTTTATATGATGAGCAATAAATTAGTTAAGGTTATTTCTGCCAATGAACAAGTATTTCCGTAGACAGTAGCTGAAGCAGTATTAGTTAATGATGAATCTGTAGTAACTCTTGATAAGATACTTGACAGAAAAGTCGAGAAGATTATAACTCCATAGGATTCAGGTCTAACTAATTACAAGTAGGGAACTTCTGTAATTCTTACACATACAAATAAGATAACTCCGAATACATAGACTGAACCATTATTAATTAAATATGATACTAATGGACATATACTAGACACAGATACATTTAAAAATTACACAGTGTTAGTTAACTAGCAGGTATATACTTAGTATAATGGTGGTAAAGATTCCTCAGTACAGTTAGGAGATGATTTTAAGATAGATACTTCAAATAATATTGCCCTTGCCTGGGGGGGCGTAATAATTAAATAATTTATGGCACTACTAAACTATGTTAACACCTATGCAGAGGTTTCTGATAAACTACAATTAACACCGTCTGATAATGGTGATTATATAAAACTATATTTTACAAAAGATGGACATTTAATTACTCATGGAGTTGATTATATCCCATGGGGAACTGGAATAATACCTATTAGTAAATTACCTGTAGATAATACCAAGACTGACAACAGTCATTTATGGGACTCCAAAACTATTAATGACAAAATTAACAATAGCTTTGTAGCAAACTCTGCAATGAGATTTAAAGGAACTATTGGTTTAGTTTCTGGTTCTACAACCAAATTTACTATAAATGGTACTGAAGCAGATTTTCCTTCTAGTACAGCTAAAGTGGGAGATACTTATAGAGTTGTATCAAAAGGAACTTATGCTGGATAGTTATGTGAAGTAGGAGACCTGTTAATTTGTATTACTGAGGGAAGCTCTTCTACTGCTGCGACATGGACTGTAGCTCAAACTAATATCAATGGATATGTATCTAATAAAATAAACAATGTAGTAAGAACAGCATATTCCAATGATTCAGAAGGATATACTATTTACGCTCCTACTACTAGTGGCTCTGCTAATTAGATACTAATATCTGGTGGCACAGATAAAACTCCTGTATGGTAGAATCCTTCAGCAATTACAGTAGGAACTGCCAATAAGGTAACAGGAACTCTTAGTACTACAGGTAGTGGTTTAAAGATGAGTGCTAACTATAATGGTTCTACTAATGTAACTATTTAGTTAGTAGCAGCAACTACTAGTTCTCTTGGGGGAGTTCAAATTGATAATTCCGAAAAACCTACAATATCTATAAGTAATGGAAAGATATATCTAACTGCTGAAAATATTAAGAATGCTTTAGGATATGACCCTGTAGGTGTAAATAGTTGGCGTAATATACAAGTAAATGGGGCATAGATTCTTGATACTACAACTACTTCTGGAGCACTTAACTTGGCTAATGGCAGTGGTATTATTATAGCTAATGACGCCACTAATAAAAAGGTAACATTTAGTGTAAATACTAGTTATACTACTTCTGGAAAAAATTATAAAGTAGAAGTAGATACAACTTCTGGAGGACTGTATGTTAATGTTCCTTGGAGTAATACAACTTATAATGTTGTATCTAAAGATGCAAATGGCTTAGCTCCAAAAGTAATTAATACAAATACTAGTTTAATTACACAAGCATTTTATTTATTAGCTTCAACTGATGGTCAAGCTACTCCTAGTTGGTATAAACTTCCTACTACAGCCTTTGCAAACACATGGAGAACTATTTAGATAAATGGTACTTCTATAGGTACTAATACTCTAAATCTAAAATAGGGTTCTAAGATTACATTGTCTAACTCTAATGGACAAGTTACTATCTCTTCTAGTTGGAGAACTATTAAGGTTGGAGGAACTTCTATTGAAGATAAAACACTTAACTTTATGCCTACTGGAGACATCTATGTAAAGACTGCTGATTAGAACAGTGATACAGATGAGTTTGATATTGGCTTTGGTTTAGCATGGTATAATGTTAGTACAGGTAAATATGAATATGAATAATTATGAAAATAGCTTATAATCCAAAAACGGCAGCAGCTATTACTGCTAGCACTGCTGTTAATGATGATATAATATTTGATTTAAGTGCTAAGAAAGTATGGGCTAAGGGAGTGAGGATGGGAGCGGATTGGGCAGATATAACTAACAAACCCTCCTCTTTACCTGCAAATGGTGGAAATGCAGATACAGTAGACAATCTCCATGCATCTGATTTTGTAAGAGCTTATACTACATCTAACGATAATATAGATTCAGATTGGGGACAATCTTTCAAGACTTTTAACCCAATTCCCTCTGGAACTCCACCAGAATAGTCTCCAAATATTTCTTTGGTGAGTATAGGAGATAACTTTAAGAGAAGAAAAGAATTAGCATTTCCTTATAATAATGATAATATCTATTATAGAAGACATGTTGACAATTTTACTAGTTGGGTTAAACTATTACACACTGGAAATACTAAAGTAACTAATGGAGTAGGTTCTATTAATGGAACTAATATTACTTAGGTATCTAATTCTGACACAGTTGATAGTTGGCATAAGGATAATATCTAGTGGACGGGCTATATTACTTCTGGTACAGCAAGTTTATCCTCTTACTGGTTTAAAATGTATGATGTCACTATTACCAATATGTAGTATTCTAATGTGTATCTTACATTTTTAGTTAGTTCAGAAAATTCTTACTCATTGTTTTAGTTAAATATTAGACAGAATGGATTGAATAACAGTTCCGACTATAAATTTGATGTAACCTTAAAAGAACTTGTAGGAAATTTGAAAGATAGAATAATTGCATACTATAACAATTCTACGGGTAATATTTAGTTATGGGGTAATGTGAATGGCTAGTGGGGAATGTTAAACTTCACCATTTTGAAAAAAACAAACAGAACATCTTCTGATATAGTTACCTTAGGAACTCTTACTGCTTCTAATTTTACATCAGTTTAGACTCAACCTTCTGATGGTTATACTAAAGTAACTATGACTAGAGTAGGTTAGGTAGCATAGGCAGACTCTGCTACTTCTGCAACAACTGCTGCTAAACTACAAACAGCTAGAAGTTTTTGGGGAAATAATTTTGATGGAACTCAAAATGTCAACGGAACTATTACGTTTCCGTCAATTGGAGATACTGCTGTTTCTAACAAAATATCTTGGAGTGGTTCAACAGATGGAGCTGATATTTACTATTAGACTACAACTGCAGACTAGGGAAATCTTGTATTAAATGTACGAGACGATAATAATGCTTATATATAGTTAGCACTAAATGGCACTTTCAAGTCCCACTTCGATGTAGCTAATAGTTATTGGACAGGTAGAAGTGCTTCAGCCGATAAATGGACTACAGCTCGTACTTTTAAAATTGGGAATAGTTCAAAAACTGTAGATGGTTCTGGCAATGTATCATGGACATTAGCAGAGATTGGAGTATAGAATACATGGAGATAGATTAATGTAAATGGTACTTCAATAGGCACAGCTACTCTTAATTTATCTAATGGTAATTATATAGGAGTATCTAATAATAGTGGAAAAGTAACATTTAATCTTATAGGCTCTACTACAACAGCTAATTAGGCAATCTTATCTAATGGAACTGCTAATGGATGGAAACTCTAGACTCTAAATATTGATAACTGGAATAAAGCATGGAATTGGGTAAATAGTGTCACCACTGCTGATACTGATGGAATTATTAACAAATGGAATGAGATTATTAATTTTTTATCTGGTATTGATAGTAGTAATAAATTAAATACATTATTAAATAGTAAACTATCCATATATACCATTGCTAATAATACTGATGTATCAACCATTAAAAATACAGGTATTCACTATAGTACTTCTGACACAAATTCTGGAACATTAACTAACAGTCCATTTGCCAATAACTTTGCCTTAATAAATATTAATACACTAGACAATGGTGATGATTTAAGAAGAGCTAGATTAGCATTTAATGCTCATGGTGAGATTAAAATATCAAATGATATGGGTTTATCTAATACATCAGAAACTTGGTATAATATTCTTACTTCTAATAACTCTGGAATTTTAGGCTCTACTATTAAAATTAATGGAACAAGTATTACAGTGAATAGTAGTTCAGCTGCTGATGGTAAATATGTAAAGAAGACAGGTGATACTATGACAGGCTCTCTTACAATAGGTACTAGTAGATTTGAAGCTTTGATTGCTAAGAGAAATGATGATGCAAACGGTGCTTCTATATAGTTTAGAGGTAATTCTAACGTATATGGATATATTGGATTTAATGCTTCTAATAAGGATAAATAGTTATTCCGATGGAGTTCTGATACTTCTAAAGCATTTACTATTCTTGACACTTCTTCTACCTATGTCTCTAGCGGAAAAGGCTATATTAATGGGAATGAAATTACTTAGGTTACAAATTCCACATTAGCTACCAGTGCTAACAAATTAAACAAATGGTTTAGTTCTAGGGTATCTGATTTAAATTAGTAGTTTGGGGATGGAGCATTAAGAATATTTAATGCAACTTCGAGTACTACCGCTAACAAATGTCCTTCGGATGCTTCTATACTCCATTTGGCATGGGATAATTCTGAAGGATGGGACACTTAGTTAGCTCTTTCTACAGGTGGAAATAATATATACTTTAGAGGACAAAATTCTGGTACTTGGAGTACTTGGAGGACAGTTCTACATAATGGCAATTCTTCTGTCTCTGGTAATACTATAACTATCAATGGTACTTCTACTACTTGGAAAGATACGTGGAGAATCATTTAGGTTAATGGTACATCTATAGGAACAGCTACTTTAAATCTTAAAGCAGGAAATGGTATTAGTATATCTAACTCTAGTGGAGCAGTAACTATTACTAATAATGGAGTCTATGTTTAGTAGCACACTAGCAATGATACTAACTATCCTTTAGTATGGTCTAATTAGTCTAACTCTAATAGTGTATGGGGGTAGCAGTTATATAAATCTTGGTCTGATTTGTATTACAATCCAAAGAATAAGAGATTATAGGTCGGAGGCTCTATAATAGCAGGTGGTGTAATAACAGCACCTGGATTTAAACATTCCTCAGTTACTTCTAATGCTAATTAGTATGTGTTAACTGCTGATGGTGGCTATACCTTGCTTAATTAGATAGCTAATGAAGGTGTATACACATTTAGCAAGGATATTACAGTTACTGATACTTGGGCTGATATAGATGGATTCTATGGAGGTAATGATGCCTTTTTAGTAAGTACTGGTACTTACATAGTATAGGTTTATTATAAAACTAGTTTTGCTAACAACATGTGGGATGGTTATTTCTCAGGAATAATGAGTTGGTACACAGGAAAAACAAATTCTAATAATGCTGATGAAATTGTACTACATAGAGCGGGACATGCTTATGGTAATACAATTTATTTGAGAACAGCTGAGTCTCCTAATACAGATGATAAACCTTATACTAAATTACAAATATCTGCTAATAAGTCATTATCTCAGAATACTTATACCTTTAAATTTAAGAGAATATGTTAAAAGTAAAAGATGGATATGCGAAAGTAATTGGGACTACTTATCAAGGTAGTTCTAATTACTTATTACTAAGTAATGGCGGATAGAAGGCGGTAGGTGACTTTGCAACATCTGGAAGTTCATACACTAAGGCTGAATCTGATGCTAAATATATAACTAACATTACTACAGCTGTAAATAAACTTACATTCACTAAAAACGGAGTAAATACTGATCGAGCTATTACTGTAAATGTTGTATAGAGTTAGGGAAGAAGAAATCCTTTAGATGAGAGAAATGCTATATCTGGAATATATACGTATAGTACATATACTAAGGCAGGCTTAGCTCCATCTAGCTACTTTGAAACTATTGGATTTGGATAGGGTACATCTGGAACTATCGAACTTGGAGGCTGCTGGACTTCGGGAGGATAGTTGTACTGGAGAGCTTTAAGAGATTGTTGTGATAATTGGTATGATTGGAAAACAATTCTAGATAATAATAATTATTCAGATATTTTAGATTCTCGTTATTATACTGAATCAGAGGTAGACAATTTATTAGCTAAAAAGTTAGATAGACAGAATTTAACTAATGGAACTTGGAATCCTAGAGAATACAATCTAGCTGCTGATTATTAGTATAGTGGTGGAGATATATCCTTATCTGTAACTGGTGGATAGATGCACGTATCTATTGATGGTAAATTTTGGCAAAATGAAGGTAAATATAGAGTACTAGATACTTCTGATTTACCTTCTGTTGGAAATGGTACTATAACCATTAATTAGGGAAGTACAAAGAAAGGAAGTTTTACCGTAAATTAGTCTGGAAATACTACTATAACTGTAGATGCTAATACTTGGAGACCTATAACAGATAGTTATTCTGGAACTAATACCTCCACTTCGATTAGCTAGAAGGGGGCTAATGATTTATATAACGCTTTAAATCAAGGTCCTGCTAAAAGATTGTTAGTTAATAATGAGTTTGCTAAAGGTAATAATTTCTTATAGTATTTTAATGCAGCCAACATGACTAATCCTGACGCTATAGGAAATGCAGCACCTGATTCAGATTGGTGGCATATTATAAGAATGAATCATGAAAATACTTAGGGTTTCTTCTCAGAATTAGCTATAGCTCTAAACTCTTATAATGGAGTTTATTGGAGAACTATAGGTTCTGGGGTTGTTAAAAAATCATGGACTAGATTGGCTAATGCTAATGAAATTCTAAATCCTACTAACTATTATTGGGCTAATGTTAAAGTAAGCTCTACAAGTTCAACTACAACTTCCCCTACCGTAAATGTATTAACTGCTACAAGAGTATGTGCTGGATATGATTCGGGTGTTACTAACGCTATTTCTTGTTCTGGATGGTTTAGGAGCAGTGGTCAAACTGGTTGGTACAATGCTACATATTAGGGAGGTTGGTATATGTCAGATACTTCTTGGATTCGTTCACATTTGGATAAAGGTATTTATACAGGAGGAATAATGAAAGCATCTTCTCTAGAAGTATTTAACAGCAACAGAAATGTCTAGGTAGCTGTGTTAGATTCTAGTAATAATCTAGTTATTGGTCAAAATACCACATATGCATCCCCATTAGTAACTACTTATTTAAGAGGTAGTTCAGTTAATTTTTAGGTTAAGAATGGAGATAACAATAATTACACTGCTTTTTAGGTATCTGCTTCATAGTCTTAGTCTAATAATTTCTTTTCAATGAAGGCAGGTGCTGAGGTAAGTGGCGGTAATTTTACTGTTTATAATAATGCTTATTTAGCTATATCAAGTGGTAATGTAGGAATTGGTACTAGTAGTCCTAGTTGTAAGTTAGATGTTAATGGTACTTTTAATGTGGATAATACCTCTACATTCCAAGACGGTGCTACTTTTTATGATTCTATAAATGCTAACTTAGATATTTCTTTAGATGGAGCATTCTATGTTAAAAGCAACAATATATGGTGGACTTAGCCTATGTTATACTGTATAGCATACATAACTGATAATTCAGTAGCTTATACTAACAATAGTAATTTTATTACTTATATTGTTAATAATAGTTCTAGCCAACAATACATCATAAACTTTAAATATAATATCAATATAGCTGTATTAATATAGCCAATTTATGGTCCTTATGGAGGAATAACTAAAATATTGAATTTAGCTTATCATTCTGAAGGAATTTCTTTTAACTATGCAAAGGATACCGATAGTGGTTATGATGTTCATAACGAATTTCAAATTTTTATATTTAAATACTAATTAACTTTTGATTTTCTATAAAATAATATACAATAATATATGTTTAATAAAAATTAATGATTTATGACTTTAAATGATGTATTGACAAAACAGAATGTTATCACTAAGATTCTTTTAGCTAGTGATGGTAAAGAACTTCCTAAAGAGTTGAAAGTGAAGATTATGAGAATTAGAATGTCTTATAATAAGATTAAGAAACAATTTGATGAAGATACACAAGAATTTAGTAAGCAGATTGTATCTGATGAATTAAGAGAATTAGCTAATAAAACTGATAGAACCTCTGAAGAAGAGACCAAGTTTAATGAGTTGAACAATAAAGCTAATTCAGAATATCAAGAGTATTTAATTCAGAAAGGAAATGAAGAAGTAAAAGATATAACAGAAGATACATTTACTGAGGATGAATATTGGGATATTCTTGATATAAATTCAGAAGGTGAGTATGAGATTAATGGTCAGAAAATTAAAGCTGCTGACCTAATGGAAGTATTTTATGAAATATTTGTTAAGTGATGGAAATAACTAAACAAAACGAGACCTTTAGTTTGTCTGACAAAACAGATAATGGTTGGGTTGTTAGTGGTTCAGCCGTTAATAATATAGATGGTACATTGACTGTAAACTTTAATGTAAGTTCAGAAGGTGGATTAAATGATAACATCGGATATTATAATATAGCAGTTCCAAAGGAAGGCATGATTAGTTTGTCTCTTTCTGCTCTCCCTGAATATTACGATGCTTTGACTGACTATTCTCAACAAGCATTAAAGACAATACAAGATTATTTAAATAACCAAACAATAGCTAATTAATATGGGAAGAAAGAAACCTAATGCACCAAGAGCAGGACTCTCAACAGGAGGTAAATGTGGTGGCGGAAAGAAGACTAAGTAAATATACTTATAAATTAGTATTGATAATATTAAAGTATACTCCACCAGTAGCAGCAATAATAGATATAGTACATACTATATGTTCCTATTTTGATATTGCTGCAGATATATTAAGTTTTATTGGAGGAGTTTCAGTACTTAGTATTATTTTCTTATATGCAGCATCCTATGCATTTCAATTCTGTGAAAAACATAGAATACCTTTGCATTATGTTGTATGTAGTAACATAATCGGTTTATATGATACTTATATAGGAATACCTTGTTCAGATAAACAGTTATTGAGTATATATTTAATTCTGACTGGAGTATTTATCCTAATTTATATTAAGTATGTTGCAACTAATAAAGAAACTATTAAAATAGATAATTGACGATATAGATGCAGGTAACACAAATGCGTCTTATGAGGACTAGGTAAAGATAATTCATTTTATCTAGAATATGACAGATAAAAATTAGAGAATGAGTAAAATTCAAGCGTGTGATTACTTAGGTGTTAGTAGAGCTACGTTTGATAATTATGTTAAGAATGGTTGGATTCCAAGAGGTGAGAAATAGGATGGTTTTAAGGAGTTATCTTGGATGAAGTCAGACCTTGACATTTATTTAATGGCTTAGAAGTAGTCTAAGTAATGTTTTTACTATGAGGAAGTTTAATTAATGGATATTATCAATTGATAGTTCTTTTAATTAAATTTCCTCTTTTTATTTTTAGTAACTTCCAAAATTCCGAGATTTAAGGTATATACTTGTATAGTTCTAGAACATAAATAGATAATTATTAAATACCTTAAATTTTTAATCAATGAGTGAAACAAAAACTTTTGTTGTTCCTGACAATTTAACATCAGGAAACAATGACAATCTTGCTACTATGGCTATGATGAACGGAGGCTTTGGTGGAGGTATGTGGAATAACCCTTTTATGTATCTCGTGTGGATGTATATCATGCGCTGGATGAATAATGGATACGGAGACCAAGGAGGTGACCCTGCAGTACAGAGATAGCTTTAGACTCTTCAAGATTAGATGCAAGATAATCATAATTCAGATTTAATTATGTAGGCTATTAAAGGTAATGGTTAGGCTTTACAGGATGCTGCAACTAGAATGGGTTGTGATGTAAATGCTTTACAGTCTGCTATTCAGAGTGTTCAGTCTAGTATTCAAACTGTAGGTAGTCAAGTTGGATTCTCTTCTGAGCGTATAATTAATGCAGTTAATCAGGGAGATTCCGGAGTAATTCAAGCTCTTAATACTTGTTGCTGCCAGACTAACTAGAATATCACCAAGATGGGTTACGAGAACCAGATTCAGAATCAAAATCAAACTTATCAGTTAACTAGTTAGATACATGATGTAAATAATACTATTCAAAACGGATTTCGTGACACTAATTATGCTACTTAGCAATAGACTTGCTCTTTATAGAATACAATTAAGGATACAAGTACTATTAATACTAATGCTATTTTAGCTAAGTTAGATGCTATTAATACTTAGGCTCTACAGGATAAGATTGAATCTTTACGTGAGAGAAATAGTGAACAGGCTACAGCTATTAATAATGCTCAGTAGAGTGCATTGTTCGGTCAAATGATTAATGCAGCTGTAACTCCTATTAATAGTACTTTAGCTAGCTTATCTAAAGAAGTGGACGGAATACAGTGTAAGTTGCCTAATACAGTTACATTACCGGCAAACACGTCAGTAGCAGTACCAACGTGTCTTGCAGCACAGTATGGGTATTATGGATTGCCCTATTCAACTGGCAGTTTGTGGGGCTAATTTAAGATAATCAACTAAATACATCCAAGTATAACCTTTATGAGTATATTGTTTTCTAGCAAGACATCTTTGAATACCTGAATAACCAAAACCAGCACGTTTCGCTTCAGCTATAGAGGGATATTGTTTAACTAGTAATCCTCCTTGTAGTTGTACTATTGGAGTACAATTCCAAGATTCATTAGTTTTTCCTTTTAATCCCTCAGAAACATGTTTTTTGGTTAATTCATTATTCATATTCATAACAGGTGTGACCCATCGTAAATTATCGACACAATTATTAAGTTTATTAGTATCTATGTGGTCTATATGGGGATAATTATTAGGATTTGGAATAAACGCTTCGGCTACTAATTTATGAACGAATCGTTTTTTATACACACCATTTTTAGATAATGTTACATACAAATATCCAGAAATATTAGGAGTTATTTCCATTATTCTATCTTGTGTATGTATAATTCTATTGGAAGCTACTATATCTCTACTAAGAGATTTTAATCTACCTTTGTTAGATATAGCGTAGTAACCCTCAAAATCCTTAACATCTTTCCATATTTCACCTTCTAAGTCTTGAATAACATACTTTACATGTTTATCAATTTTTGGACACCATATAAGGTTATTCACATTGCAATTTAATGAATTTTTATCTTTAAATTTTAGGATTTCATTTGATTTAGGTTCTGGTAAAAATAATTTAGCAACCAATATAGCTATACCTAATTTTTTATCAGTTCCATTTCTAGATAAAGTAACGGTTAATCTATTTCCTGAAGTGCTTGTTTTTAGTAATCTACAAGGTTTTAAAACATCTCGGTACCTATTATTAACAACTTTTTCTTTAGCAATGACCCTACCGTAAGAAGAAATCATATATAAATCTTGATAATCTGGTATATCTAACCATTTTTCATCATTTTCTGAGACACTTAAAATAAATTCATTTAAATTCATAAAAATAATTATTAATTAGTAAACTTATAATCTATGTTATATTATACATAGGTAAGATGTATGCAAACAGAATTTTATTAAAATTTGTTAAATTATGATTTTAGCTAACCCATACTTCTACGCAAATAAATAGGGTATTCCTAGACTCGAAGCGGAAACAGTAACATTGACTACAGATGCAGCTACTTTTAACTTTGGTAATCATAGATATTTAAATATGCCTTATTCAGGTCTTATATTGTTTAAATTACCTAGTTTTACTGCTCCTACTACAGCTGTTCCAATTATATTTAATACTAATGGAAAAACACAAGCCCTTACTACTTTAGGTGGCGTTGCTGTTACTTCTGCTTAGTTAAATAGTGCAGGAATATACTTAGCTTATTATGAGAATAATACTCTTTAGTTATTAACTGGAATTTAATTATGGCATTTTCTAATTTACGAAACAGTAACTAGCTGTTTATATTACATAAAGATTCAGTACCAACACTAGAAATAGGTAAGGTGGTAAATGTATCACCCCCTATTCCTAAATATGGTAATACAGGGATGTATAATCCAGAAATGATAATAGATATTACTGCTGACGTAAATGGAACTTCAACTAATTTCCAAAAATTGCCAGCAAACGGTGAGATTGCAGATTTTGGAAATAATATAGTTATATCTTGTAATAAAGATGCTATGAACAATGAGATAACTGCTATGAAATAGAGAAGCTAGGATATTGTTAATAGTGTTGAATTACATAAGAATATAATTAAAGGATGTGATGACATCTTATTGTAGTTAAATCCAGAAATAAAAGAGAAACAAAGATAGGAAGAAGAGAATAAGGCTTTACGTGAAGAAGTTAATTCTCTAAAAGAAATGTTTAAAGAATTTATGAAATCATGGCAACAATAATTGAAGTACAAGACACTAAATTAGAGAATCTTTCAGACTATGTAGAAAAGATGCTTACCTACGGAGGTAAAGTAATGCACTGTTTGGAAGAAATGCAGTCTAATAAAGACTATAGCGAAAAATACGGTAGACGTAGATACCCAAGAGAGGAATACAGAGACCCAGATTATAATCGTTATTTTTAATTATGGCACAGGCTTTAGATACTTACGATGACATGCCTAGAAATATGCGTAAATATTTACGTAATTATGGGTGGCATTTCAACAAAGCTTTATGTAAATATGCAGTTTCTTTAATGAGAAAGGGTGGTCAGAAACTTGAACCTGTATCTAAAGAGTATGTAGATAAGACTTTAGAACAATACAATATCCAGTTAAAGAACAATATTGGGTATGACTACTTATTTGTAGCTAATATGTGTAAAGCAGATTACTATGGAAGCAGTATAACCGATGAAAAACATTTTGCCTTATATATTCAAGATACTATAGATGATGAAGATGCTGCCGACGGTACTACTATGAGACGATGGTATGCTACTATGGTATCTAATGGCGAAATGGTTGACTGGGAAGAATTTGTATGATTTATATAAAGACATATTTAGAAAAGTATGATTGGAATATTTATGTATATGTATTAATTAACTAGGAGGATGTAAATAACATAGACATTCTCTTCAGTAAACATAATATTCCTGAACAAATTATGAACAAAGCTTCGTATAGACTTACTGAGTATAATAATTCTGGAATTATTTATAATGATAGGAAAAGTAAAAGCAGTGTGATTATAGTAAGTTAGACAGATTCTATTTAGGATTTAGTTAATACTATAACACACGAGAAAAATCACCTAGAAATGTATTTATGTGATTATTATAATATAAATCCTAACTCAGAAGAAGCATCAATACTTAGTGGAGATATAGCGTAGTTATTGTTTTTATAGTTAGTAAGATAGTTAACCAAATATTAGGTTTAATAAAATAGAGGAATTTCTCTCAATTGAGAAGTTTCTCTATTTTTGTTTTGTATAGTTAAATGTTGTAAATATATATAGCTCACAAAACAATAAAACATAAAACTATGGGAAAATATTTTACTATTGCAGAATTAGTTAAAAGTGATACTGCAAATAAGAAAAAAATTAACAACACACCTACTAAAGAGATTGAGAATAACCTTAATTAGTTAATAACTAATATTTTAGACCCTTTAAGAGAATCTTGGGGTAATCCAATTATAGTTAGCAGTGGTTATAGATGTCAAGAATTAAATAAAGCTGTTGGAGGTGCTAAAACCAGTCAACATACACTTGGATAGGCTGCTGATATTCATACTAAATCAAATACAAAGGAAGAGAATAAAAAACTTTTTGATTTAATTAAAAGTTTAAAACTTCCATTTGATTAGTTAATTAATGAATATAACTATAAGTGGGTTCATGTAAGCTATTCTCCAAGACATAGAAGACAAATATTAAATATTAAGTAATGGCTCAACTTTTTGGTAAAAATTATTAGGAAGCAGGTAAATCCTCATCCCCACTTTTACTAAGAAGTAATGGAGAAATTAAATTATAGTGGGGAAATAAATTTATAGATTTAATTAAGAATGGAAAAATAAATTCAGAGTCTAAATAGTTTATATAGACTGTTGATAGTTCTGATAATATTTAGGATAATGGTATCTATTTAGTAACTTCTGATAATTCAGTTTGGATTTATGTGGAGGGGATTAAGACATAGATTTCTAACTCTGAAAATAGTTGTATATCTTTTTTAACTAAACAAGCACTAACTACAGAATAGAGAGATATTGCTTTAACTAATATAGGATTATACTATGATACTTTAGATTAGGTTAATTAGGCTCAAATTCAAGCAGGACTAATTTACGTGAAAGATACCAATAAACTATATTTGGTTAACGAAGGAGTTGTTACTGAATATTAGGTGGTGGCATCTTTACCGAGTACAGGTAAATTTGATGAGTTAACTATTGGTAATATTAATATATAGGGCAATGTTATTAATGGAGATTAGTTGAGTCTGACAATTAATAATATTCCTTATATTTAGTTATAGAATAATTCTATATTGTGTAATCTTGATTTAATTGCAGATACGATTAAATCTTTTAATTACAATAAAAATTCCTCAGGGTATTCTATTTATCAAAACTCAGGTAAATCGGTATTAGATATAGACAGTATTAATTGGAGAAATATTGATGATGAATTACCAAAAGCTATAAAGAGTTATATTAAATATACTATATTAGGAGAATTTAATGTAGTGACTTCTGTAACTTAGAAAGCTGATTCTGAGGACAGCGTTGGCTATGAATTAAATCTTAAGTATCCAAATACTTTCAAAGAAGGTTATATTTTAGCAGAACTTGAAACCACATATAATGTATTTCTCCTTACAACTGATATAATAGAAGGAAATAAAGCTTACTTTACTTTGGATAAGCCATTCCCTGAAGGAGCAGAATTAAAAGTTGTATTTTCAAATAATACTGAAAAGAATTATAGTAGTAATGAAGATAATAAGTACGAGTATAATAAAGATTTAACTATTAAATCTGCTAACTTTATTATTTAGTCCACTAGTGTTACTTACTATGTGGATATTAATACTGCAGGTAAACATTTAATCACCCCTGTAGAATTACAAATACTAAATATTGAAGATAAAATTATTACAGTAAGTGCAGATTTATAGTTAGGTAATGATTTATTAAATACTTCTTAGTTAAAAATATATTAGGCAAGAGTACCTCAATTTATTTAGGGAGAGGGATTTTTAGCTTTAAGAAAATGGGATTCTATAAATAATAAATATATCTATCACACTATAATTGGAACATATAATGAGTCAGAGTTTGAAATTTCAGAAGATACAACACCTAAATTTGGACTATATAGTGATGATATTAAAGTTACAGGAATTTCTTTAAGTGGAGCTAAGTTTTCTGGGAGTTTACCAGAATATATAGAATAGGAACCAGAATCTGTGAGTGATTCTTAGATTCCAACTATGGGAATAATTAATAAAGCTATTAAGAAAGCTACAGAGGATGCAGGAGATACTAACCTAAGTTTGATTAATAAAAATACACTACCCAAAGGTTCTATAATAATGTTTAACAGTTCTGAAAATATACCTGATAAGTGGCATATTTGCGATGGAACTGATGGAACTCCTAATTTAACGGACAAGTTTATTAAAGGAGGTACTTAGTTAGGAGAGTCTTCAGTGAATTTAACTAAATACCAAGAACCTGTAACGGATAATACACAAGAAGAAACAAATAAGTATGTATTAAATACTTATTCTTTAATATTTATAATGAAAATGAAATAATGAGTATGGACAGTAATTTTGATGACACAATGTTTGACGTCGATGAGTTTTCTGAGTCAACAGAACCTTCTAAGGAAGAACAACCTTAGAACACTCCTCCAGAGGAGAACAACGAAGATGATTTAACTACTGAGGTCTTAAAACTGAAAGGTATTGAAGACCCAAATAAGATTATGTTTCAGGATGAGAGTGGTGCTATGGTGACACGCTCTTGGGATTCTCTTACTAGAGAGGAGTAGATAAACATACTAGGAGATGTCAAAGAAGAAAATTAGGAAAAGCCAGAATAGTTTGCAGAAGATGAATTGAATTTGATTCATACTATTAGAAATAGTGGTATGGATGTTAACTAGTATTTGCAAACTTTGACTCCTCAAATTAGTTAGGCTCAGTAGACAAATTCTATTGAAAATATGACTGATGAGGATTTGTATGCTTTTGATATTTTAAATAAAGTAGGAACTGATAACATTTCTGACGAAGAATTAGATTAGGCTGTAGAAAATGCAAAGGCTAATGAGTCTCTATTTAAGAAGACAGTTGAAGGGTTGCGAGCACAATATACTAAAATGTATGAGGAACAGTAGGCTAATATTACTAATTAGCAGCAAGCTATTTAGTAGCAGAAATATTAGGCTTTTGCAAATGCAGTTAATGGTTAGATAGATGTTTTTAATAATTTTGCAGGTTAGGAAATATAGTTATCTAACGAGGATAAAGATAGTTTATCTGAGTTTATGTTAACTTTAGACGATGATGGTACTAGTGCTTTAGGGCGTGCTTTACAAGACCCTAAATTACTCACAAAAGCAGCTTTTTGGTTACTTAACGAAGATACTATCACTGCAGAGTTACAGAAGCAAGTACAAGATGCTTATACTAGAGGTTTTAATGCTGGTAAAGGCGATATAATTAATAAGTCTAAGTTTGTGTTTAAACCTAAAACAACTAGTAAGAAAACTGAATCTATGTGGGATTCAGATGATTGGGATTAATAATAATTAGTTTATTTATGTTAGTAGCGAATTTTGTGACCACTCGTCCTACAATGAGTGAAACACGTACATATGAAGATTTCAGTAAGTTCCTGGGTAAACTTTTGCTCTGATAATTAGTAATAATTATTTAAAACTGTGTGAAAACGGGGAATTCCTTCAAAATTCATTGGAAAATCCCGTAGGAAGTCTCAGACATGAGAAACCTCTAACGAATAGATATAAAATTTAAATAACCCAATAAAATTTGGTATTATGGAACTAAGGAAAAAATCAATTTTAATAGCATTATGTATAGGAGATGGATATATTACCCATTCTAAGAAGACTGTTAAAGGAAAAACCTACATTTACAATTATTTGGAAATAAGTCACGGTCAATATCAAAAAGATTATATAGAATGGAAAGCTAATTTATGTAAATCAATAACTGGCAAAAAATGCAAGGTGCGAGAGAAAAAATACAAGGCTAAAAGTATTTGTGGACATACCGAGACCCCTTCTTCTGTTGGTTATACATTTACATGTACCGCTCCTTACTTTAGAATTTTAAGAAAGTGGTTATACCCAAATAACTAGAAAAAATTGGATAAAAAATATATTTCTTATCTAGACGAATAGGGTATAGCAATTTGGTATATGGATGATGGGAGTACTTATGTGAGTAAAACTGATAAAGGATTTACCGTAGAAATATCTACACATATACCTGAGAATGATGCTTTGCAACTTATTGATTTATTTAATGATAAATGGAAGATAAAGTTCTATCTCCATAAGAAAAAAGAAAATCAGTATAATATTAGAGCTTATTCAAAGAATGCTCTAAAATTTATAAAATTGATAGAACCGTTTGTACCAAACTGTATGGCTTACAAATTAATAGTTCCTAAATTTTATTTCCAAGAGTGCACAGCATCCCATATAAATAAAATAAAAGGGATGAAGATATATTCTGAACAATAGTGATGATAAAACTATTGAAATAGAGAATAAAAAGTCTCTATGATAACATAATTGGAAAGACCTCACCGCCTTGGAGTTGTATCTAGACTCTATCCAGAGTTAACTGCAACATTCTTAACAGAGGCTCTCAGAAACATTTGGTATGGAGATTCTAAACCTAGTAAGTTCCAGAGTGTAGATTCTACATACTTTGAATGGGAGTGCGAAACCAATTATATTAAGAGAGTGCCTTTTGCTGACACTCCAGTAGGTGATGGTGCTGATGGCTCAGAGATTGAAATGGTTTTCCCTGAGAATTACTATCAGTTACATGAAATCTTTAAAATTGAAAAGACTGGTTAGCAATGTTTTGTAGTATCTAGACCTGTGAGAAAGGCAGACAATATGTGGTCAGTGATGGTTAGACTGTTGGATGATGATTATTCATCTGTACTTGATACTGACGGTACTCAGATTGGTGATACTACGAGATTTATTGGTAATGCAAAGCCTGAATTACATGATTGCGGATTTGTAAAATATCAGTCTAATATTGAGAAGATGCGTAATTATATGACTACTGTCAGAGTTGATGACAGCTATTCTAGTAAGTATGCATTAATGGAAGATACCTTTATCAAAATTGGTAAGGGTGAGAATCAAGGTTGCTTAACTGAGAAGATTTACAAGCTTGACCCAATGAAAAAGAACCTTATTGAGAACTTCTTATATGCTCGTGAGAATATGATTCTTCTTGCTAAGGGTAATGTAGGAGTCGATGGTAAGGCAACTATCAGTGATAGAGGTACAGGAAGACCTATTTATATAGGCGATGGTGCAATTCCTCAGATTGAGAGATTTGCAAGTAAGTATTCTGCAAACAGAATTACTATTAATACTTTCCACACAATTATCAGTACTATGGTAGAGAAAGCAGAGAAGCCTACAGGAAACCATTTCTGCTTCATGGTAAATGAAAGAGCCTGGGCAATCGTTCAGAGAGTACTTGGTGATTATCTTGCTAACCGTAAGACTGATGGTGCATACTTGTGGTCTAAGCAAGGTGAAGGTAAGTATATTAAGGTAGGTGCTACATTCGACGCATATGAGTGGGGTAAACTAAATTGCTGCCCCCTAGCAGAGTAATTTGCTAGTAAAAATTTATTTAATTGCTGGAAACTCCTTATAACTTATAAACTATAATAATTATCGAAAGAGATTATGAATGTTTAATAATTATAAGTTTTGGACAATCAGCAGCTAAGTCCCTAAAGCTTTTAAAGTATGGGAAAAGTTCAACGACTAGTAAGTCCTTTTATGAGGCATAAATTAAGTAATTAATTGAAATGGTAAACATCTTATGAAATACATTGTATATATAACAATAAACCTATGTAATGGAAAATTCTACATAGGAGTACACAGAACAAATCCAGACACATTTGATGGTTATATTGGATGTGGAATTTATAGAGCTAATTAGGCTACTAAAGATTATACTTTGCATAGAGCTGTTCGAAAATATGGATATGAAAATTTTAAACGAACAACTATTAAAATCTTTCCTGATACCGAGGAAGGACGAAAAGAGGCATTTGAATTAGAAGCTATATTAGTTAATGAAACATTATTAAAAAGTAAATCAGTGTATAATAATGCACTTGGAGGAAGAGAGAGTACTACCGAGAGTCTTATGAAAACGGTTTATATGTTCGATTTATCTGGTAATTATTTGCGTAGTTTTAAATCTGCAAGAGACGCAGCACAATTTATAAATCCTGAAAATTAGGATAACGTTAGACAAGCTATTAAAAATAATTGCCAAGGACAAACTTCAAGCAGCTATGGTTATTATTGGAGTTATAAAAAAGAATTTAATTTCAATAATTAGTGTATGAAACCAGTTGCGTAGTACACTATAAATGGTAAATTTATTAGAACTTTTAAAAGTATAACCGAGGCTGAAGTTGAGTTATCCCTTAACTCAATTTCTCAAGCAATCTATAAAAAAGGTAGTGCTGGAGGTTATTAGTGGAGATATTTTGAAGGAGATACCTCAGATATTCCAACATTAGTAAATGTGAAAACTAAAAATCTATTCCTTCCAATAATAATGTATGACAAATTTGGAAATAAGGTTAAAGAATTTGATTCTGTTAAACAATGTATTCTTGAATATTAGGAATTAAGTGCTTCTTAGATAAATAGAGTACTTAATAAGACTATTAAATCACATAAAGGGTTTATATTCAAGTATAAAGATGAAGATATAGTCTGATCTTATTAATAATAATAAGTTAACACAAATAGGCAATGTAATCAGCTTCAAGGTTGATAGAACACTCTCTAGAGAGTATCCAGACCCATATTTCTTGTGTATTGATTTAACTACAGGTAAGACATCTGCTCAACCTCCTATTCAAATGTTCTCATTGAAGGGTAAGGATTATATCTTCAATGAAGTTCTTGGTGTAGGTGGACGCTCAGGTGGTGATAGTGGTGTAGTTAGCACTCCAGTAGCAGGAGGAATGATGACTATTCATGGATATGCAGGTATTGGTGTATTTAATCCATATAGATCATTCATTCTCAAGGCTAAAGAATATTAATTAAATAAATAAGATTATTAAAAATAAGATAGGGTAGGGGACGAGGTGCTCTCCTACCCATTATTTAAGAAATTTAATGAATTATGGCAAATAGAGTTAATAAAGTTAAGGACGGAGATTTAAAGAGTAATATTGTAGTCCTTAGAAGTGTTTATGGTAAAGTTGGTTAGAAGTACTTTATTCAACCACAAAGAGACCCGAAGACAGGTCGTTTTCCAGATTGTGTAAAGAGAGTAGATGCTCATGGTGATATTATTTTAACTAATTCTGAGAGAGAAGCAGAGTCAGCAGGTGAAATGGCTTTTGTTCCAGAGGATAAGTTATTTATAATTACTGACGGAAAGACCTATAATCTTGACGATATTTATGAAAGAGCAGAGTGGGAAGCTATTAAACATTGTGATTTAATTGCTCCTGATAGATTTGCAAAGAACGACAAAGGAGAGTATCTTATTGATGGTACAGCAGACCCTACAAAGTCTAAGAGACCTAGATATGGTACGGCAGAGCTTTATGTAGAACGTCCTGGTTATGAAGCAAATCTTAGAGTTACTAGAAAGAAGCTTATTACTAAAGCTATCAACTTCATTCTTGATGATGAAAGAGGTTATGAAGGTAGAGTTCTAGTAGCTAGAGTTCTCGGAAGAAATATGACAAACCAGCCAAATGCTGATGTAGAAGACTACTTAATCTCGGTAGCAGAAAAGACTCCAGAGAAGATTATCAACTGTTATACTGGGGGAGACATGCAGTTACGTATGTTATTTATTGAAGCTCGTGAGCATGGTATTATTATAAAGAAAAATGGTCTCTATGTATATGGTGATGATGGTAAGGTGATTATTGGTGCTTCTGATGATGCTGCTATTGAATGGATGAAGAATCCTAAGAACACTAAGACTATGGCTATGATTCGTAGAGATACTTATCCTGAAATGTTCCCAGATGAGGACGTTAAAGATAAGAAATAATTAACAAAATTATTGAAATACAGTGACCGCAAGATAGATTTTTGAAGCAACATTAATAGAATTGAGTAAGATTCAAGCTCCTGCTCTTAAACTGTATGAGTTTAATTACTTATTTAATAAAGCTATTAACTAGTATATTAATAAGGTATATAATGTATATGACATTAATCAACAAACCACAGACGATTTAAGAGTTTTAAAATCTACAGCATTTTTAAAGCCTCACAAATTTGGTGCTAATAATCCTTATAATAATTATAATGGAACTGACACAACTAAAGCGGACTACGATGGTGAAAGTCCTTCAAGTAATACTTATGGGGCAGCCAGTTCATATTTAAGTACTGCCCACTCGCAAATTTAGTCCTTAAATGGTGCTACTTATGAGGTGTTTATGCCTATTGATTATTTACATATGCTTAACTGTGTATGTATCTATTATGTTGCTAAGTAGAAAGACTGTTGGGATGCCGGTTCTTATATCTAGATTCCAGCAACTCGACTTACAGCGGATTCTTGGAGTTAGATTGTAACAGATATTTACAATCGTCCATCTCCAATGCGTCCATATTATTATATTCATAATCAGGCTTCCAGCATTACAGCACCGACTGCTCCTGTAACAGGTGATGGAACTCCTACTGATGCTAATCCATCAGGTTATACAGGTACAGATATGCCAGTTGGTGGGTATGCAGTAACTAAGGATGATGGAGCAGTAGCAACTGACAAAACTGCTGGCTCTAATTTTTAGAGAACATTTAAGCTAAAGTAGGGAGAAACTAGTAAAAATATTTCTTTAGTAGAAAAACCTATTGCAGCTAGAGTATCTAACCCATCTAATGTTCGTTGTGAAATTCGCTATGGTAAAGATGATTCTTTATTTTAGTTAGTGGAAGTGCAAATTGATTATGTTAAGAGTCCTCAGTATATCAGACTTACTTAGGAACAAATTGACTTAACAGAAGATACAAGTCAGATTATGGAGTTTCCAGATTATGTAAACCAAGAGATTATCAATGAGTTGGTACATTTAGTTATGGAACATTCAAATGACCCACGACTATCTAATAATATGTAGATAACACAATCTATTGCCCGACCAACTGGACAGTAGTAGGCTGCTCCTCAATAGTAGGCAGCTGCACAGTAGTAATTTTAATTAAATTATAACTAATTATGGCAGGTTTAAATTTTTAGACACAAACTATTATCAATAGTAATCTGGACCCAGATTCTAAAGCAAAGCTCTTTGTTAGTAAGAGTGATTATAAGGTAGATGGAGTGGCAAAAACAGTTCTCCAGATTAAGAGAGACTTTGTTTTTGTAAAAGAGAATGTTGAGCGTATTGTAATGCGTCACGGTTATGAAGCTAAGTTATGTAAAGCAACTATTGATTTTACTAATTTACTTGATACATTAAAGCCTAAGACAGGTGTAAATTATTGCCGTCTTGATATTTATTTAGGAGTTGAAGGTGCTGAACCTTATATTTACTCAACTCCTTGGGTACATAAAGGCAAGCCTTTCTGGTGTGAGTTTATTGTTAAGGCAGACGACACAGCTAAAACAATTGCAGATAGACTTGAAAAGACTATTAAGTCTAATCATATTTTCCAAGTTGATAAGGACTTAATTAATGTAACTAACGATAAGAATGGTAAGTTAACTCTTGAGGGAGCTACTGAGTATCAGAGATTTAAGAAAGTAGAAATCAATGTATTTGCTGCAGATGCTGATTATGCAGATGCTGTAGCTGAACTCGGCTCTGCTGCACCAATTAAATTAGAGGAGAGAGGTAAGAATGCATTTGGTACTTATTCTCAGGTTATCAAAGATTTGAGACTTCCTACAGCTGCTAATTATCAATGGACTCACATTCGTCAGGTAGAAACTCCTATTGTAGGTGCTGTATATAATCAGTATATTATTGATTATTGTGCTCCTGCTACTAACGAGCCTTTGGCTGTAGTAGGTGGTAGAATGGATTCTCATACTACTCACGTATTCTGGGTTAAGAATGATGACGCACTTATTAAGGAGTGGGAAACAGCTTTAAAGACCATTGGTACAGTAACTGATGTTGATACTAAGAATGCAGTAGTAACTCCTGAAGCTTCAAAAGAGGTAGCTGAAAATCAATCAGTTAATGAACTTAACAAGGGTGTAAAAGTATCTAAGTAATAATGGAACAAACATTGCTTGAATGGATATTGCCGATAGTAGGTAGTGGTGGCTTAGGAGCTGCCATTACCTATCTTTTTACTTTCAAAAGCAAGAAGAAACAAGCAGATGCAGAAGCCGAATAGAGTATTGTTGAAGTAGAACATAAGAAAGAAGACTTGAAATAGGATTAGTACGATTTTTTGCAAAAGACATGTGATAAGTATATAAAAGATTATCACGAGTTAGAGAGTGATTTTAGAAAGTAGCTACAAAACCTTAGAGGAGAGATTGATAAAGTATCTTTTGAAAAGTCTAAGGCTATAGCTGATAAGTGTGCAGAAATTGCAGAGCTAAAATCGAAAGTTACATATTTGAAAGGTATACGTTGTTATAATTTCACATGTTAGCATAGAATTAAGTAGAATCCTGATAAAAACGCTGATAAAATATAATGTATATAGAGAAACTAGCTAGTCAAATCAGAAATGATGTTGTGAGTGGTTTGCGAGGTTATCATCAAAACTTATCTATGAACATGGATTAGTTACAGGATGAAGTAGTAGCTTGCAGATTATCTATATTAAATGAATTATATACTAAAGGAATACTTCCAATAAAAGATTTGTTAATAGCAATAAATTGTGTGGATGTAGATTGTGAATCTTTGGAGAGATGCTCCTGTGGTAAAGTAAGTGATGGAGACACCATTACAGCACATTTTTAGATACCACAAATTGTTACTAATTACGGAAAGCAAGCTATTAACTATATTGGTTCTACAGATAGATAGAATAAGTTTAATGTAATCACGTCATTATCTGAACTACAAAGCAGAAAATATAGGCGAAGAGGTTTAAATAAACCTTATGTATGGATAGATTATGCTCCTAATAAAGACGGTATGTTAGATTGTTTCTTATTTAATGCACCATTCATTAGGTAGGTATCTGTAGTTGCTGTATTTAAAGATCCAAGACAATTAAATAGGTATAGTTGTTGTAATATAGACGAGCTAAATGGACCTGATGTAAACAATAGTTTTGTAGACTAGTTAATTAAAGACAAACTAACTAAAGAGAAATTATATTTTTATAGACAAGTACAGGCTCCAAGACTTCCTAATGACCAACAATATACTGCAGGTAATTAAACTATATGAATTTTCATTATGCTATTAGTTAGGCTCAGACACTCTATGATGTGGATGGCGATATGGAAGATTTAGAGGAAATTGGTTTAATTGCCTATAATAAAATAGGTAATAAAAATACTATTTTAAAAGAAATTAAAGTAGATGTTGATTGTGAAACAGGTACTATTTAGTTACCTTGCGATGTTGGTATTATTGAAGCAGTAACTTACTGTGGAGAAGATTTTAATTATACCAGTAATACCAAATATGACGGAGACCTATATTCTGCAGCTGTTGAAAATTATATAGAAAGTAGAAAAGCTTTTACTAATCCACACTATATAAGTGGTAAATTTGTAAAGTATAAAAGAACAGGTAATATATTACAAGTCAACAAAGGATTACCAGTTGTTAATATTTTATATCATAGTATATAGCTTGATGAAGATGGTCTTCCAGATATAAATGATAAAGAAGCAGATGCTATAGCAGTTTATATAGCGTTTGTACTTAAATAGAAAGAAGCATGGAGAACTCATAATCAGGTAATTATGTAGGAAGCTCAATAGTTACGTAAACACTGGCTATTTATGCTAGATGCAGCTAGAGTTCCTGACTATGTTTCACAAAATGAAATGAATGATATACTCGATGCCAAATATTCTTGGGACAGAAAGGTATATAATAAATCATATAAACCAATTCGATGAATAGGGAGGCAGTTATGTCTCCCTATTTTTGTTTTTAAATGTTAAATGTATATAAATGAGTAATTTCGCAATGGGGCATTCTTTTACGTGCCATGACATATTTATGAACTTTCCAGTTAGAAAGCTCAAGATGACTCCAGAATTATGTAAATAGTATTATTCAGATGGGAGTAAGAGAGATTTTGCAGCATCTATATGGATGGAAAGTGCAAAACTTGTAGTAGACGATATTATAGAAAATAATATATAGTTCAAATTACCCGGAATGGGTAGAACACAATCTTATATATAGATGAAACGAACAACAGGAGATGAATTTAAAAAGGCTTTCAAGCGAGGTAAATGGAATGATGTTGATTTTATAACATCAAATTTTAGTGGATATTAGTTATAGTTAATTATGGAAAGTAAAAAGCGAACTAGTAGAGAAAAACCTATTTATCTGGCTGGAAGAGACCGAGATAGAATAACAGAATACACTAATTAGGGTAAATAGTATTGAAATAGAAAACAATTTAGGACTATTATGAATAGATATGTGAGAAATATCCTGATATTCCAAAAAGAGATATTAAAAGAATACTACAATTTGGATGGAAATCTTGGTATCTACACAATAGTTACGGGGGAGATGTCCTAGTTAGTTAGGGCTAGTTTTGGTTTTACTCTGGTAAATTAATGAGAAATTCTATAAAATGGTTTTTATATTATCAGCGTAAAATTAAGGTCAAATTAAGAGTAATGTATAAACGTAAGAAAATAGAATGGGACGGCTACTATTACTTTTCTCTTACAAAGAATTAGTATGAAGCATACTTAGCTTAGAAACATACTGGAAGAGGAAGACCTAAAAAGAACTTTACATTTGAGAAGGTGTATATGTATAAAATATATGATGAATGTTGTATTATGAATAATGCAGGAATTGCTATATTTAGATTTCCATCTTCTTGGGATAGGGGATTTAATTTCTATTATCCTAAACTTAAAACAGACTAGGCAGAGTTAATATTAACTAGAGATACAATGAAATTTAAAGATATATTATTATCAGAATATGATTATCAATTTATTACAGATGAATTACGAAAATATAAAAAGAAATAATTTATGGCAAATAATACTATAATGACTGCCAAATCGACATTTGGAGATGGTTTGCTGATGGATTTTGCCCCAGATAACACATAGGCTACATGTTTGACTCATGCTCTTAATGCCACTTTAGTTACTATGAATGGTAATGAATTATCATTATAGAATGATATGGGTAATGGAAGAGTAGAAACAGCATATTTACCAGAAGGATATGTACCAGTTGGAACTTGTGAATTTGGAGGTATTATTTATATTGTATCATATAATCCTATAATTAACAAGAGCTAGATAGGATGTTTTCCTTCTCCTGAGAGAAATATTAGCAGCGAAGAGATGGGAGATACTCCACAGAATCTCACCGATGAAGATTTTCTAAAAGATGGTAATGTAATTAATAATTCCGTTAAAAAGGTATTGTGTTCTAAAGATTTAAATCCTGGTGACAAATTTATTGTTTATTCTACAACACCTTTAGAAAATAACGCTTAGATAATCACAGACTATGGTAATACCTCAGAAACTCTATATAGCTTTCCTAAATACTTGAGAATTCATCTAGTAGCGATTGAAAGTAGTGGAAAAATTAATTATCTAGATAGTAACCTAAAGTGGTATGGAACTGGAGATTCTCATTACTATATAAGTTCTGGGGATAAAGGAATTGATAATGGTGATGTAGATAGTTGCAGGAGTTTACTAAACTCTGGCTATTCTGTATTTTAGTCTAAAGTATCTGGTAAGTTGGCTATTTTAGCTGAACTTGAAAGAATAGATGGCTTTAGCTGTACTTATGACGTGTATAAAATTAATAAAGATAATACTATAGGTCCTGAGGGAACATATACTAATACTTATCAAATATTTTTAAATTGTAATTGGCACACCAACAATAATGATATAAACCCTTCTAATTTAAAAGTTTCAGATATTGATTGGGTTAGTAACAGAAACAAGGAATTTGCAGGAACTTATCAAATATTATCAGCATCTAAAAAAGATGGAGAAAGAAGTGAAGTTCTTGATATAGATAAATCTGATAAATTAATTGATATAACTTATCCAAATTCAGATAAGTATTCTTATCACCAAAACCTGATAAGTTACAAGGAATTTTTAGAGTGTAATTTTGAATCATTTATAGTCGGAAAATCTCTTGAAAAAGTGTCCTATGCTAGAGATAATGGAATTCCAAGACCAGGATTATATTATTTAGATCTTACTACTATTTATAAAGGAGAGTACTACAATAGTAGTAATAAGGAAATAAAAGAGCCAGAAAAAATATCAGATATTATTATAAACAACTTCTATAAGTCTTCATTCTATAAGGAGTTTATGACAGTTGATATTCCAGATATTTAGGTACTGAATGTTGACGGCGAACTAGTACAGTATCCTATAGATAAATAGGATTTAATTTTAAAGTACGTAGTAACTCCAAAAATGGAATATGGATTCTTACCTGACTTAGCTACCACTTCATATATAGATTTTAGTAAAATAGGAACAGGTACTATAAATCTAAAAACTTATAAATATTACATAGGTGAAAACTTATGTACTTTAAGTCTAGGAACTGAGATTTACCCAGAAGAAAACAAGGGAGTTGAAGAAATCCTACTAGAATTTTATGATAATTAGGGGTTATGTGCTACATATCATATAAATGATAGAGCTTCATATTCTGGAAATATTATAGAATATATACCGTTAAATGGAGAATCTTCTAGTTATAAGTTGTCTAGTTTAGATGATAATGGTAATTTAATATATCATGCTGGGCTAGAGGATGCCGATGGTTCTGTTGTAATAGATAGTGGTGGTAAAGCCTCTAAAAAACCAGACGAATATAAGGGAATTGTTTATCAGAATGATTCTGGAATTATTTACAGTAATATGCTTTATGCTGTTCAGATAGTAATAAAGTATAAATCCAAAAATATTTTAGGATAGTTTGATTCTTCAGATACACTCTCATATAAAAGATATTGGCGATGGATGTGGACTAATACATTATTTAATGATTACTATTTCACAGTTAATGATTTTGATGAGAATGAAATATAGTTGGATTTAGATATATCTGTTGATTACAAACCTGAGTATAAGAGTGATTTTTTAAGTACGGATTACTAGGAAAATACTGACCAATCTAATCTATATAAGGGATTAGGATCTAAAATAGAGCATCTTAGCGGTGCTGTTAAATATAAAGTAAATCTAGGATTACAAAACACCTACAATACATTTAATCTAGAAGGAACTAGCACATCAGGTGCTGTAACAGAAGCAGCTTTAAGAATATCTATAGGAAATAGTTACTTTACACAAAATAGTTAGATTGTATATACTAACAACAATTTATTATCAGATGATGGATTACTGACCTTATTATTAGACAACAAATATTCTGAGTTAATTAGTAATTATCAAAATATTTTAACTAATAAGACTTATATTAAAATATATGATACTAACGGTGTGCAATACTATAATCCTATAGGTAATATGACCATGACTGGTAGTACTAACTAGGAAGTGTAGTATATATCTTCTAAAACTGGTTAGGTTATTACCAACTAGTGTCCTACTATAGAAACAAAACTATAGAATTGCTATGGAGATTTTAAACAGAGCTTTTAGTTAGATTTGTGGAATCCTAGTAACTATTTATATTTATTTACTTCATAGTAGAGAGATTTAGTTATTATTGACAATTTATTATCCTAGTATGAGTCTTTAGGTTTAAAATATTTGGAAGGTTCAAAACATACTGATGGTTCTAAAGAGATAAACTTTGATTTTGATAATGTATTGTGTTTATGGGCAAATGATTCAGGGCATCATGGGGATGACAAAAAAAGATATGTAATTAAACTTTCTCCAGATAAAACTATACAAGACACCTTAGATGCTTTAGGAGACTTGGATTATTTTGATTCAGATGGTAGAGCAAAAAGTGATGAAATTGGTAAGTTAATTGCTGGAGTCTCTGGGTATTATATAATTAATGATAGGGGAAGCTCAAATCACTCATAGTTTAAAGCAGGTAATCAATCATATTTTTTAAGAGATGGTAAATCTGTTACTAAAAATGATACCTTTGCTCTATCTTCCTTTGCTGACGGATTTTTCTTAAATTTTATACCTATGTCTAAAAAATAGTTTTCTATAACAGGAGGTTCTTATACAAGTACAAGCTTTTAGCTAGGTTTCAAAGATGATTCTGGATTACATTTATTGAACTACTTTGACCCTATTCACTATTTCAGTGATAAAGTTAAATTTTATAGTCAAAATATAGCTAATTTCGTTGCAGCTTGGCTAGCACAAACATTTACAACATCCTCAATTACATAGACTGCAACAGTATCAGATCTATATGATTTATTATATAATAAGGGTGACATAAGTTACACTTAGGATATAATTTATGAAGCAAGCTTAAAAGAATCTAATTTGGTTACTCTACAGGGAGTAAAGTATAAAGATTATTTATAGAAAGTGCTGAATAACTCTGGGAGTAAGAATAAAACAAGTAATAATATTAAGATTAATTTTAACTCCATATAGAAAAACATTCCGATTTAGATAAGTTTAAATTATGTAAGTCCTAATATACCAAAATAGGCTACGTATAAAGTTAACGCTTATGAGAATACATCCTTGTGGGATTGTTCACAAGTTATATAGGGTAAACTATATTAGTTAACTGACTATAAATTAATTCCTATAGGAAATAATTAGCAAATTAAGTTAATAGGATCCAGTAGTATTGATACAAACAATCAATTTAACATAAACTGGGCTGGATTTCGTTCTGTAACTATGTCAAATGTATTTAATTATACGGATAATCAATTAGTTGCAAAAAGAAGTTCTCCGTAGACAGGTTTATATAGTTTGTACGTAGATAATGGGAGTTGGGGTTCAGGTTCTATTGTAGACCTACTAAAAGCAGATACTATAGTACCTATAAATAGTATAAATTAGGTGATATAATGTTAAAATCACAACTAAATTTTGCAGTTCAAACTAAAGTGCTGCCAACTAAAGGGCATCTAACATATGAGTATAATCCTTTTAGAAACTATAGATGCACTTAGAACATGTTTGAATATAAAGGAGATTACTATACACTAGATTAGTTAAAATCTAGATTTAATATAGAACCAAGTACAGATGGTAAAAGTTGGTTATAGAATGAAGTAAAGAATGATCAATTAAACAACGATATAACTTTATATGAAAAGGGCTAGCTAATAGATTTTATAACTAGTGAATTTAATTTTGATTTAGAGCACCCTGTAAACATTATACCATAGTACAGTTATGATGGTTCTGTAAATCTAATAATTAACGATGGACTTAATTAGCCAAGACTAGTAAATAGTAGATTCAGCACCACAGGTATGAACACTTATGAAGTTATAGACAGAAAAGGTAATAATGATACCAATATTTATGACTAGGGAGAATAGTTTGATATTGATACATCTCTTTATAAAAGAGTAGCTAGCATTCCTAAATTAAGTTTCGAGGGAACTACATCTGGAGGTAATTTACCAGTGGGAAATTATCATTTTTATATTAAATTATCAGATGCTGATGGAAATGAAACAGATTTTGTTGCAGAGTCTGGACTAGTAAGTGTATTCATTGGTTTTGGAAATGCAGATAGTTTGACCACAGGTGTAAAAAATGAAAGCAGTCACAAGGGAGTTGACTTTATTTTATCTAACATAGATCCATCGTATGATTATCTATGTGTTTATTATTCTAGAAGTACTGCAGAAGGTCAAGAAAATCTTGACACCGAATATAAAAAAATAGATAAGAAATTTATAGTTAATAATGCTGGAATTAGCAATATACATATTACAGGATATGAGTAGACCGTTAATTTAACTAGCTCTGATATTAATTTAAACTATTAGGTGGTAGATGCAGCGAAAGCATAGGCGCAATGTCAGAATATGCTGATGCTAGGCAATGTTCATAAACCAGAGATACCGTATAAAGAATTATCTGATTTGGCATTACATTTTTGTCCATATCTGAAAAATAAAGAATATGATTGTAAAATAGATTAGGAATATAATATAACTACATCATCTTTAGGTTATATTGATTCCGAGTATATTTATAACTATGTAGGTTACTGGGATAAAGAATATTATAGACTAGGAGTGGTATTTATACTACCAAATGGGGAATTAACTCCTGTATTTAATATTAGAGGCTGCAGTAACGTTTAGGAATATAGTGATTAGTTTCAATACTCTAAAATAAAAGTATGGGAATAGGATAAAAAAACTGAAGAAACAGTCAGAAACTATATTAACTATAATGAATCTACTTTTCTTATTATTAGTAAAGAGCCTAGTAATACTGCAGATGAGAATGTAAAAGGAGTTATTAAGTTTTAGTCTAGTAAAGACACTAACTAGATACATAGTTTAGATATTAGAATAGATACCGAAGCTATAAATGAGCTTAAAAAATATATTAAGGGACTTTTTTTCGTTAGACAAAGTAGAATACCTACTATATTAGCACAAGGTATAACAATAGGCATTGACTAGACTTCGTACACTCCTACAATTCCTACTGCTGGAGGTTTGTTAGATACCTTAAAAAACTCTCTAGATAAGACATATGTAACTACTGAGGATATTAATGATGTGAATTATGTTTCTGAGGGATTCTTATCTAGATATTCTTTTAAATTTAAGAAGAAATCTTCTAGTTTATGGAGCAAAATAGGTAAAATAGGACTAATTACTGCAGGGGTCGTGGCTTTGGCTGCAGCTACTGTGTTTACAGCTGGAGCAGCAGGAGCGGCTATAGCAGGAACTTCTTTAGCAGGTTCTATAACAGCTGGAGGAGCCGCTTTAGGTTCTGTAATTGGAGTTGGAGCATCAGCCTCACTGGGTACAGTACTTGGAACTACAGGTTTAATAGTAGCAGGAGCAGCTACTACAGGTAGTGTTGTAACTGCGACAATGGCAACAATTAATACAGCTAAGTATGGAATATAGTCGTGGTAGAAAAAGAAACTAGATGGTAGAAATACTAAATGTCCTAGCGGTTACAAAATAGTTGAGACTGACGAATCTAGACAATTATCACAATCATTTATTGATAGGTTGATTATCAAGGATTCTTCTAAAAACAAAATCCAAGCTATATTATGTCCTGATTACGAATTAAATTAGGCTTATTACAATTAGATATTTACTGGAAATGAACATTTAATTGAGAATACATATAGTTAGGGTAATAACCTCCTTCAAGGGCATAGCTCTAACTATTTTAGTTAGGATATGTTAAATAATAATCGTCATTATTATATTCCTGATTATTATGATACTAATACTGATACCTCTGGAACCTATAAAATAATAGCTGTTCCAGATAATACCAAATGTGTAGGACTAGATAATCTAAAATTTAGAAGTCGAGCAGGTGAAGCGGAAGAAGCCTGGAGGTATGAATGTGTTGGAGATGATTACAAGAGTGATTATTCTAAAAACAATTCGGATGAAGATTCTGAAACTATATCTAATAAAAAAATAAATTCAGATATAGTCAGAGGAAGTTATGGAGCTTATTTGGCTGTAAATAACACAGGAAATAAGTTGGGAGCTGCAACCACTGTCAATATTTATATACCTAAATATAACAAAGTTAATAATTCCAAGTATATGTAGATTAGAATGGACGATAACTCTACATATAGTGCAATAACAGATAGAATTAGCATTGAGGATTTAGACAATTATTTAGTTACATAGAAATCTTCATTAGTCAACGTATCTGATGAAGCCTATAAAAATGGGTATTAGTTTAACGCCTTTAGAGGAGATTGTTATATATGTTAGTTTACTCATAGAGTAATTAGAAACTTTAATGATCCTTCTGCACCGTATAATGATGAAATAGTTGATGAAAACACATGGAAAAACAATTACAATCCTGAGAAGTCTGAAGACTACGAAAATATAAATTTAGGAGATGTCAATGCTATATAGTTAGGAATGTGGGTGACATTTAGAGTTCGTTCATCTTATAATTTAAATATACGTACACTGGATAGTTCTAATGTAGATGAAAAGCAAATGACAGGACATTCAAGAGGTTATTACCCATATTATCCTATGAGTGTTGAAGGCGCTTACAAGATACCTGAATCTTAGATTTATAATAAAGGATTTAGTAAGTCTTTAAGTGATAGATGGAATAATATACTACCTGATGTTCCTTATATTAAGAATTGGTTTGGAACTCGTATTATGTACTCTGACGTTCACATTAATGACGCTTATAAGAATGGATTCAGAGTATTCTAGGGAACCCACTATGTAGATTATACTAGAGAGTATGGAGAAATAGTTAAATTAATTTCTTTAAATTCTAATCTGTTAATTATATTTGAACATGGAGTTGCTATTGCTCCTGTTAATTAGCAAGCAGTTCAACAATCTGCTGGATAGTTTATAGCTACTTCTAGGGTTCTTCCAGAAGCTCCAACTGTTATATCTGATATGTTTGGTAGTCAATGGGCAGATAGTGTCTTAAAAGTCCCAGAATTAACTGGCGACTCCAAGCAATACGTATATGGAGTAGATACTGTAGCTAAGAAAATTTGGAGAACAGATGGTTAGACTCTATAGTGTATTTCAGACTTCAAGGTTCAAGAATTTCTAAATAATAATATAACTCTTAGTGAAAGAGAGCTTACTCCTAAATTAGGTATTCGTAATGTAAAAACTTGTTATAATGCTTATAAAAGGGATGTATTGTTTACTTTCTATGATAACACATACGGTTATTAGGAGAAGGTTTGGAATTTGTGTTATAATGAACTACTAGATAAGTTTATAACTTTCTATAGTTGGGTTCCTAGTTTCATGGAGAATATAGATAATATTCCATTCTCGTTTAACAGAGAAACTTCTAAATGGATTTCTAAGCTGGGAGTATCTCATGCTTCAAACTCTTTCTCAGATGGAATCACGTTAACTAATGTGATATTTGATTCAGAAAAAGAAGGAAACACTGAAGTAAGTTATGATGCTCCTATTACTTATGTAACTAAAACAGGAGAAGTAAAAACCGTAATGTGTACAGTAGCTTCTAGGGATAATTTTGTAGGAATATTAGGACTAGCTAACAGAGTGTTGCCAGACTATAATATGCCATACACTATTAACTATGAATTATGTAGGGATATATATGGTAACTATAAAAACTTCAAAATACAGAAGATGAAATACGCTCCTACTGAACAGTACTATGTTGAAATAGGTAAAGATATAGGAGCAGAGGATGCTATGTTTAATTATAAAGTCTATGTATATGGACTCTATATGAATAATGATTCTCCGTTATATGTAAGAAATACTGCATCTTCGACAGAGACTGATAAAGCATTAGTAACTCATAATAAAAATGATAATAGAGAAGCGGTTTATTTACATAGAAATATGGATAATAAATTGTTGTCTGAATTGTATTATAGAAATAGTGCAGGAAATGCTTATTCTGATGATGAATCACATAGAGTAACTCCTACAGATGCTTCTTAGTCCAATTTACCTATATTTAAAAACTTGCAGGGTAAGAGAGAAATGTTACCTAGAGAACAGCAAATAAATGCAGATACTATAGTTAAATTGCTAAATATTAAAGCTACTATTGAAGTTACTCTGCCTAACTAGGGACAGAACTTACAAGACTATTACTATAATAAACAGGCTAGTTACTAGTTTGCTACTTATGAGTCTACTGTAGCTATTATCCCATAGAGAAATATGCAATTCTTAACTACAGATTTCTGGAAACATGGTTAGGCAGGTATATTTGATATTGCAGATGATATATATCCTTGTTATTGGTATGGTAAATAGCATCCATTTGAATTCGAAGTTATTGTAGTTAATGACCCTTCTGTTCATAAGGTATTTACAAATTTGGAGCTTGTAGCTAATAAGGCAAAACCTGAATCTTTCCATTATGAAGTAATTGGAGAAGCTTATGATTTTGCAAAAGATAAACCAAATATGTATTTTAGACAAGAAGCTATGAAAGCACTCTGGCAGTATAATGGATGTGATATTGAATACAATAATGACTTCTTGAAGGTTCAGACTAGATAGCAAGCTAAGTCTGCAGATTTACCTCATAATTATTATGCCAGAAGAAATGGTTTAAATGAAGTAGAAGACTATTATATTGCTTCTTAGGTAAGAACACATGATTACAGACATTTGTCTGGAGGAGAAATCGTTTATTATCCAAATAGACAGGAGTTTAGAGTATGGAATCATGTTTTAGCAGTTGATGTTGATGATTAGCCAGATACAACAGCCTCTGCTTATGGTGGAAGAGGATTAATGGCTTCTAATATGCGTTATTTAGAAGACAGATGGAAAGTATAGATTAATCCTTTACTTATTACTTATAAGAATGAGTATGTGAAAAAAGACCCGAATAAAGCGTTGTGTATTCCAGAAAATTCAACTTGGAAAGATGGCGTAGAAGAAGGTGTAAAACTACCTCCTCTGCCACTTTATAATTCTCCTATCCCTGATGAAGTAAAAACTAGAGGTGAAATCTCAATCCCAGGATATTCTTTAAATTCTTTAAACTCTACAGGGTATACAGCATCGTCAGAGGGAAAGGACAATGCTATGTATAATCTGTATAAGGTTGATTTTGAGAACAATATTCATCCTTTTGATACTGATAGTTGGTTAGATGATGTTAATATCTACAAATATAACTTTGGAAGTGCTTAGAATCGTAAAGAAACTGATATGAGAGACAAGTTTATAAAAATAAGAATCAGATATTCTGGAGAAGAGTTAGCAGTAATAGACTTCTTAAATACAATATATCAAATTAGTTATGCGTAATTATAGAAAGCTAAGATTAATATAGAAAGGACAAGCAGGATTTCAGTTTACGTAGTAGGGATTTGTCCCTACTACAACTGGTTCTGTATTAGGTTAGAATATTATAGATCAACTTAATTAGTATTAGAGTAAAATATGGTAGGCTTAGCAAGATGAATTGACTCGCCAAAGACAGTAGTAGATAAATAACAATTATTAGACCGCTTCTAATGTTACTAACATAGTATCTTAGGGTTTAACTAACTTAGGTATTATGTCTGGCAACTCTACAATGGCTAATTTAGGTTAGTTAGGAAATTCTGTTAATAATGGAATTTAGTTAATGTAGAATTGGAAGGGGTTATCTGGCACTGATAAAACTACTGGTGTTGCAGGAATTGCAGGTCAAGCAGTTGATACTCTAGATAATATGTTTTTTAGTAAACAACATGCTAATGATTCTGCTCTAACTAAAGGATTAAATAGTACTTATGATACTGTTTCTAATGCTGCAATGATGTTTAGCCCAGTTGGAACTATTGTGGGAGGTGCTATGAAGGTAGAAAAGTTCTTAGGAGATGGACTTAGTGCCATAGGTGTTGGTACAGACCAAATGACCAAGACTGATTAGGTTCTTGATAGTAACTTTATGAAACTTACCCCAGTTGGTTTAGTTAATGGACTTGGAGCTAAAAAGACATAGGATTTCTCAGCTAATAATGATACTATTGAAAAAGTGGGAGGCTCTTATGGAGGTTCAGTAAATACTATAAATGATGCGGTCTCTAAAGCAGGAAAGAAATATGGTTTATTTAGTAGTGGAGCTAGAAAGAAAGCTAATCGACTTATTGATTCAGCTAGGTAGCAATAGAATACTATGACTAATATTTCTAATGAATATCAAGACTAGTTAGCTAATAAATCAGACTTAGCTTACACTAGATATAATATGGATATTAATGGAGGTTATTAGCAATAGTATATTAGAGCTGCTAAATAGGGAGCTATTCTTAATCGTATTTAGTTAAGAAAACATAGAACTGGAGGTCAGATACATGAGATAATTAATGTTGATACCAAAGAAATTGAATGGCAGCCAGTTATAAATCTTGATATTAAATAGGAAACTCCCGAATTTAAAGATGGAGGAGAATTACTTAATAATTAGAAATGGCAGCCCGATATTTCCATAGAATCTAAAGTGTAGACTTTAGCTGAAGGAGGTAAACCTAAATAGGAAACTCCTGAATCGCATAAAGAAGAAACTAATCAGAAGAATGTAATACCAGAAGGTGCTTTACATGCTAATAAGCATCATATGGAACATGCTGAGGATTTAACTAAAAAAGGTATTCCTGTAATTGATAATAGAGGTGAACAACAAGCTGAAATAGAGCGAAATGAAATTATATTCTCTTTGGAAGTAACTAAAAAATTAGAAGAATTACATGAAAAGTACTAGGGATATACTAATACCTAGAAAGAGAAGGATGAAATAGCTGTTGAAGCTGGTAAACTTCTTGTTTATGAAATTCTTCATAATACCGAAGATAGAACAGGTTTGATTAAAGAGTGTAAGAAAGGAGGAACTTTAGATGAACATAAATGATTTATTAGTATCTTATAATTAGGTACAAGTTCCTTCTTACATGCAAGATTCTACCGTTGATTATGAACCTATAGGAGAAGAAATAATTAATTAGGAAAACTTAGAAAGAGCTCAAAATAGAAGTTAGAAAAAAGAAGGATTTGCAGGATGGAAACCTCTAGAATAGTCTGAGGTATCCTAGTAGTCAGATGATAGAACTCCTACTGGAAGTGAAATAGTTAACTTCTTTATGAACAAAGGATTAACTAAAAACCAAGCTAGAGGTATTTATGGAAATATTATGTAGGAATCAGGCGGAAAACATAATATTGTTTCTAGGGATGGTCATAGTTCTTATGGTCTAGCACAATGGACAGGTTCTCGCAAAGCCAGATTGTTTAGTAAATACGGAACAAATCCTACTGTTAATTAGCAACTTGAATACTTATGGGAGGAATTAAATAGTTCTGAGAAAGGTGCTTTAGATGCTCTTAGAAGTACATCTTCAGTGGAAGATGCAACAAAGATTTTTATGTAGAAATTTGAGAGACCTGCTAATTGGGCTGCAAATTTCAAAAACAGACTTAAATATGCTAATTCTGTAGTGTAATGGATAAAAAGAAAATAATTATAGGAGATAAAGAATATACTGTAGAAATAGCTAAAACAGAAGAGGATAGAAAGAAGGGACTTCAAGGTAGAGATTATTTAGCTCCTGACGAAGGGATGTTGTTTATTTGGTCTGAACAATAGCCTGTTGTGGAAATGTGGATGAAAGATACAAAGATTCCACTTGATTAGATAGCTATTAATGACGATGATGAAGTAACTACAGTATATAAAGCTCAACCAGAAGATGAAACATTACATCCATTTCCTAATGTTAAATATATATTAGAAGTAAATTAGGATTCTGGTATTGAAGAAGGTGATGATTTTGAATTTGATGAATCAGATGACCCAAATAAATATGTAATGAAGGTATTAGCTCCTGACGGTTCAACTCAAATGAATTTGCAAGGAGGCGAGCGTATATTTAGTAGAATATCAACTAAACAGATGATTACTTGGGCTAAAAAAGCAGAAACTCATAAAGATGATAAAGAACTATTTACTAAGTATTGTAAACGACTTGGTAAGAGAATGTTTAAAGAGCTTTATGCACAAGACCATAGAGAGCCTGAATATGTAGAACCTCCTAAAGATAAGGAGAATTAGGACGATAAAAATTAAATAATTATATAAGTCATCAAAATTATTTGCACATTAGATAAATAATATGTAATATGGAAATACATAATATTATTAGATAATTAACTAGTTAATTAACAAATTAAATTAAAACGTATGCAATTTATTAAGAAGTTTCAAGAAGGTGGTGCTGCTCCAGCACCTCAAGACGCTGCTCAGTAGGGCGGAGGTGAAGACCCAACAGCAATGTTAATGCAAGGTGCTCAGTAGGCGGTTTAGAATCAAGACTGTCAAATCGCAATTCAGGTATGTCAAATGGTACTTGAAATGCTTGGTGGAAGTGGTGCTCCAGCTGAGGGAGCTGGTCCAGAGGCAGCTGCACCTGAACAAGGACAACCTGTTTACCGTAAGGGTGGACGCTTGATTAGAAGAATTTAGAAGTAATTAAATTAAAACGTAGGGATATATCTAGATACGCATTTAGGTATATCCCTAAATTTTTATTATGGCAGAAACTAAAAAGAAATCACAATATAACTTTGGAGGACATAACTTTGATACAGCTTTATATCTATAGAATCTAAAAGATAATGCTGAATCATTTCTTAATTCTAAAACAGATTGGACTCCAGAACAAAAAGAAGAATGGAAGCATTCTTACACTAACTTTACTAATGCTTTATAGGATTAGATAAACAATGGTACAGACAGATTCAGTACAGATGAGTTTGGTACTATAACTGATAAAAATGGAGAGTTTTCTAACACTGATTCTGACAATTTTTATTATAATAATAAGGGATAGCAAATTAGTTAGGAAGATTATGATAAGTTGAAGGCTAGAAAACAAGGTAAGTATTAGACCTTTGAAGCAAATAGACAATTTGCCAGCTATGCTAATTAGATAGGCAAGGGTTTGAGAGATGCTTTAGAGGCGAAAAAAGCGACTTCTAGCGATACTGAAGGATTTGACTATGCTAAGAATGGTTTTGCTTCATTCTGGAATAAGAAATATAATCCAAGTGGAGAGTAGGTGGATAGAAAATTGTACTGGGCTTTAGATAAAGATGGACGATATACTAATAGAGTAGCTCAAACTCTTACTGACCTTGATGAGTATCTAAAACGTGATGATTTACCTGATGATGTAAGAGCTAATGTTGAAGCATATAAAAATAAACTTCAAGAATATTCTACAGATAATAAAGATTTCGATGTAGAAGGATGGAAGAACGGAGTTTAGTTAGCAGCAGCAAGAGCAGGTCTTGGTACTTGGAATAATGGATTCTTTAATATGGGTTCACAAGATTCTACAACTTCTGAAAGTAAACCTGAGAAACCATTTGACATTAATAATGATTAGGATGTTATTGATAGATATAACTTAGCTGATTAGATTGCAGCACATCCTGAATAGAGAGACCATCTTATTGATTTAGCTAGAAGACAATATAATTAGGAATCACAAACTATTTCTGATTAGTATAATAATACTATTAAATAGGAATAGGATGCTAAAAATAATAAAATATGGTAGCAATGGTTGGCTAATAATCAAGATTATGCCAATGTAAGTAAAAGAAACTTTGGAACAGAAGTTTTTGGTAATGGCTGGACAAATGGAAATTCCGATTTTGAATATGCTAGTGGTACTAGTCAGGAAGCTATGAAACGTCTGTAGAATGCTTTCAAAACAGGTAATAGAAGAGGAGATTTTCTTAGAACATCTATTAATATGACTGTTAATGGAGGTAGATAGAAAATATCTAATCTAGGAGAGGCTCTTGCTTATTATAAACCATTACTTGATAAAACTGAAGGAGGATGGGATTAGTTTGAGAAAGTTCAAGATTCAGTAGGTAATGAAATATACAAATTAAAAGGTTCTGAAAATGCTAAAGGGCAACCTCTTTATATTTGGTTTAAAAATGGAAAAGCTCATGCTTATAGAGATGACCCTTATTCTGTACGAAAGGCTTAGGTTATTTCTAAAGCTTAGTTAGGAATGAAACTACAAACTAAATCTGAAAAAGAAGCTGCTAAATAGAAAGCAAATTAGAAAGAAATTAATAATCCAAATACTCCAGAAGATAGAAAGAGACAATTAGCTAGTTAGAGAAAGCCGGGAGATACAGAATTTACTGCAACTGATATAGCTAGGATAACTTCTGCTGGAATGGATGTAGCATCTGCTATATCTGCTTTTGTACCAGTTTATGGTACTGCGATAAGTGCTGGAACTGGTTTAACTTCTTCCTTAACTAATTTTGGAGCAGATTTATTTGATAAGTCAGTGTCTTTAGGAGGAGCTTTTAAAAATCTTGGAACTAACGTAGCTATGGATGCAGTGGGATTAATTCCTGGTTTTGGAACTGCGGGAAAGGCTGGAAAAGTAGCTAAAACCTTAGTTAAATATGTTCCAAGGATTGTTACAGCTTTATCTGCTGCTAATGCTTTATCTCCAGAATCAAGAGCATCTTGGGCTAAACTAGCTAGTAACGAGTCTCTTACAGTTAAAGATTGGTAGAATATTGCTGCAGGTTGTTCTGCTTTAGCAGGAGTTTCTAGAGGAGCAGTCGGACATTTCAAAGCCAATGCTATGGCTAAAGGTACTAAAACAAAAGATTTTAATATTACCGCAGCTGATGGAAAACAATATAAAGTAACCTCTGAATAGTTAGAAACTCTAAAGAAACAAAAATCTTTAGAAGATATAAATAAAGAATTTAAGAAAATACATCCTGATGCAGAATTAAATAGTTTTTTTAGAAATGGCAAATGGCAATAGTTAAGACATTTGCATTTTAATAATCCACAGGTTAAATCAATATATGATTTTAATAGATTGAACAACTAGGGAACATTTAGTGATGCTAATTTATGGCAATTAGCTAGATAGAATAACTTACATGGATTTAATATAGATATAAAGAATCCTTATAAAAATTCACTACTTAAACCACAAACTAAATAGTCTACAAAAACGTCAACTAAGTAGAGAATTTAGTAGTTAGTTAATGCTCCCTTAAAAACAAGAGTTAATAATACACCTGTTTAGTCAAATATACCTCCAACTTCAAAATATGGACCTAAAACACAAGGTTAGACTTGGAGAGATTTATTTTAGAAACATGGGTTCTATTTTAAGGAAGGTGGTTCTGTTTAGAAACTAGCTAATGGTAATAGTATAAATGGAAATCCCTGGTATTCTTAGTTAAGTTCTAAAGGTGATTATGATGTAAATAAATACAAATATAGTTATGATACTAATCAGTTATATGCTGGCGATATGTCAAATGGTCCAACTGATTTTTATGTTTCTAATTAGAATGGTTAGGGAACAGGTAGATATGTTCCAACTAATAATACTGTAGGTTAGAGCGTAATGGATATTGAAAATCAGGATTACTATTAGAGATTTGGAGAAGATTTGCTAAATGAAGACGGGACATTTACTCCTATGGGAGAAAAGTGGGCTAAAGCAGTAGATGCACAATTACCTTCTAACTCTTCTGCAACTTTCTATGATAATACTGGTAAGTTAAGAACTAAATGGACTGTAAAGAATAATGATAGTCTTAACAGACCTGCAGAGACTTATACTAATCTAGCAGACTACGTTAAGAGAGTACGTAATGACCAAATTCTTGGAGCTAGACATAATGTATTTTTAAATACAGGTAATCGTTATTTTTATAAAGATAAAGACGGTGTTTAGCATTGGGTAAATCCAGAAGATTTAGACGGTTATCAAATATCTGAGAAGCCAGTGACTTCAGGATGGAATGATGATAAGACAGTTTATTGGAATGACTATGAGCTTACTGGTGCAAATTCTAAAATAAATCCTGCGGACGATAAAAAGCCTTAGCAACCTAATAATTTTAGTGTTAAAGACTTATTAAGTAAACTTGATGTTACTGATAAGTGGGGTATTCCTAGAGCTATGTATGCTGATATAACTAACAGAAAAGTTACAGACTTGCTTAAAAAGCAACCACTCTTATTAGACCCTCAAGAAGACCATCGTTATATTCAATCTGATTTAGATGCAGAAATGAATGGTCAGGCTGCTGCAGCTTAGTTAAGTAGATTAGCTAGTTAGCCATTAACTTCTGATGGAAATTTACAAACAGCAGCTTAGTTAGATGCAGTAGCTAAAGGTAATGAAGCTGTTACTTAGGGGAGACAATAGAGTAATTAGCGACTAAGAGAAATGGCAGAAAAAGCATGGGAATAGGAAGTAGTTAATCATACTAGCAGGCATAATACTGCTATGTAGAATAGATAGTCTATATATAATACTAAGAATGAGAATAACTCTCTGGAAGCTGCTTATCTTAATTAGAAGTTTACTGTTTGGGATGCTTTAGCACAAGAGAAAGAGTTTAAGGCAAAATCTGATTATGAACAAATGAGAGCTAGAGCTGACTAGTTTGCACAAGGAGATATAAACAATTCTATTAAATATGGATTGGCTAATTATGCTGATAAATATGGTTTAACTCCAGAAGATGTATCTCTGTGGAATAAGGTGTACGTAGATGGTTCTATGAAGCTTGATGATGTTTAGAAAGACCCTAATAAATTAAAACAGTGGAATAAGGTATTATCTGCTACTAGACAGATTTAGCAAGACTTACTTGGAGAATACTATGGTATTCCTAAATCTAAATATTGGACTATCAGACAATCTTCTTATTCGCCAACTATAACTACTTAGACCACTAAATAGAAGAAAGGTGGTCATATAAACCTAAAAAAGGTAAGAGAAGCAGCTAAAGGTGAGAAACTTGCAGCAGCTTAGTTAAAAGCCCAAACAGCAGATGCTGATAGATTCTATAAAACAACTAAAGACCATATAGATAGAATGTATAATGCTATAAATAGACTAACTAATTATAGTAGTACTAAAAAGAAACGTAAAAAGAAGTCTAATTAACAATGATATTTAAGTTTCAATAGGGGGGAACAACTCCTCCCTTTGTTGCTTATTAGCCAGTAATTGTGTCTGATAAGCGAACAACCGCCACTTAGGAAGAAGCTCTAGCTGCAAAAGCTACTAAAGATTCAGAGAGTGGTAAGTTGACAAGTAAAGATTTATATACAATGCTTAAAGAAAAGCTTAAAGGTCTTCCAAGTGATGTAAATATAGCTATGAGTTAGTTATAGTAGCTTGAATAGCTTACTTAGATGGATTTTGATGGTTCTTTTACTTAGAATATAGAATCTAAATATTTATCTACTCTTTAGACCATGAACAATCTCTCTTTTAGTCGGGATTAGTATGATAAAGCTATGGAAACTGTAAAATCTAACGGAGGACTAAATGAAGCAGCTATTGATTAGTATGGACAAGTATATGTAACAAACGGAAAGGATTTTAAACTAATGTCTCCTGATTAGGCTAAATAGTCTGGTTGGACTGTAGTAACTAATTAGGACTTATTATATATGAGAGCTAATGATGCTAGTTTAGCAGGTAATGATAAAATACTAAATGTAGTTAATAATGGTATCGGAATTAGTTAGGTAACTAAAATGATACAAGATAGTATTGGAAATCTTGGTACTAATAGTAATTCTGAAACTGCTTACGCTACTACCTAGGGAGGTTAGCTTATATAGGGTTTAAATGATTTTATTAAAGCAGCTCAAGAAACAGGACAGTATGATGCTTCTATAGAAGATTTATATAAAGCTCAAATAATTAATAAAACTCAGGCACAATAGGCACAATAGGCTATTGCTTATATATATTAGACTCTTCCAGAGAACGCAAAGGCATTGTTAAAAACTAAAACACAAGGAGGTACTGATAAAGAAGCTCTTGGCTTGGTTAGTTAGTTAGTTTTATCCAAAACAAGTGAAGATAAGTAGTTCACTGTTGACTTAGAAGGCGGTCCTACTAAAAAATCTATGTCTAAAGATGCTAATGCAGGAAGTAAAGATAGTACTGATATGAAAACATCTCTTCCTCTACAGATTATACAAGATATGGGTGAGTCAGATGTTGCTCCTGTAACTATTGATAAAGGAAATGGAATATAGATGTCTGTGTATGGTTCATTCTATTCTGCAGTATCTGATAAAAAGGGAGACACTATTACTAATACTTCTCTATAGAATATGTTAGCTCAGTCTGGTTTGCAAGATATAGTTAAGAATGTTAGAAATATAACGTTTGGAGATTAGAAACTTTCTCCTGAACAGTTAGCTAAAATTACTTATAATAACACTGGTGTAGTTAGAGCTGAACTTCCAGTAAATGAAGATGGAACAGTCAAATTAAGTGTCTTAGATGATTTTAATGCCGCTATGAACGAAATAAAAGGACTAGGAAATACTTCTCCTTAGCAAATTTAGGCTATTAAAGCTAAATATCATCTTGACTAGTACCTTAAAGATGATGGTACTCCAAATCCTAAACATACTGCACCATTTATTCTTACAGAGGGATATACTACTGAAAAGAATGGAATCTAGGATTCAGATTTTGTTAAGCATATTAAAAATCCTACAGATGACTAGATTTAGTTAATTAAGGATTCTCTTACAGTTGGAACAGGAAAAGATGCTAAAACTCCTGACATTGATACTTTTGATTGGTATAACCCATTTGATTGGTTTGGTACAGAGAATATTTATAAAGCAACTATATATATTCCTATTACTAATAATGTAGGAGCTGCTGTTAGGGGAGGTAACTAGAATTTAGATTATGATGAAGCTCTTAAATATGAAATGAAATATAGGAACTTCTAGAAAATGAATGAATCTAAAACTACAAGTGCTAACGTATTATGAATGATTGGCTAGTAGCAAATTTAAATAATCCTGATTTTTCTATATCTGATTTTAAGGATATAGCAGATATGAGTATAGATAATACACAATTTTTAAAGAAAGATTAGTATTTAAAATCTGATTTTATCAAAAACAATCCTGCTTTCAAGGGTAATGATGGTCAATTTTCTTAGAAAAAGTTTGACCAATATTATGATTAGAGATTACAGGATTTTAAAGATTTTAAAAATGATAAAACTCCAGCTGGATTAGAACTTAGTGTGTTTGATACATTAAGAACTCCTAATGATAGAGTTAGAAGTAATGGTCTAAGAATTGGTAGAGGGTATAATCCAGACAGATAGAAAGTTGGTATTGAAGGAGTTAATGTTTGGAGTAAACCAGAACAAAGTCGTTCAGAAATAGCTTAGACTTAGAAAATTTTTAATACTGAAACAGGTAAGTTTGAGAATTGGACACCTAATGATAATGCTTTATTTAATGGTAAATCAGATTTTGGTTTAAGTTGGTTAAAGTCTTTGTTTTCAGACCCTTTAGTTCTTGCCCAATACGACCAAGATACTGTTGATAAAGATGGTACTAAACATAAAAAAGGAGATTTTAAACTGAACAGTGAAGGTACATATTATTATGAAACTTTAGGAGGCAGAAGCCCTATTGGAAAGCAAGTGTTGTCTGCTTTAGACACTCTCACTGTAGATGGTACTAAATTAAATAAATATGATTTCTTTGACTCTGATGATATTGAGAAGTCTGTTGGAGGAGTAATAGCTAAGAATGTAGCAACTCTTATTCCGATGTTTATAGGAGGACCTGTAGGAACGGTTTATTCAACAGCTTTAATAGCTAGGGAAATGGCAAAGTCTCTTCCTATGTTATATGGAATGACAACTGCCTTATTTAGTGATTCTGAGACTCCTAAGTGGATGAACACTATTGCAGCTATGGGAGATAAATTCACTTCTGGAACATCTGATTATGCTAAAGAACATACATTTAGCATTGAGAATTTTGGTAATCTTATTTCTGATGTAGCTTTATAGTGGGGATAGCAAAAAGGTATTGCAGAAGCTATAAATAAATTAAAAGGTAGTAAGAATTACGTATAGGAAGCTATGGAAAATGCTGCTGCTTTATACAAAGCAAAAGCTTCTTCTATGCCATTACAAGCAATCTCAGAATCAGGAAACTGGCAAGATAGTGTTCTTGGTGCAGCCTGTATAAAGAAATATTTACCAGCAGCTGAGAAAGCAATGAAGGAATCTACTTAGTTAGGTAGAGATGCTTCATTAGCTTATATGGCAGTAGTATCTAACTCTGATGTATATGGTGATGCTCTTCAACATGGAGCTTCTAAATAGGATGCAGCCGCTATTGCTCTTGGCAGTACTTTAGGTATGTATGCTGTTGATAAGTATGCACATCTTGGAGAATTATTTTTTGATGATGCTACTGAGGATAGTGTAAAAGCTGCTAGAAAAGCTATTAAAAATGAACTACTTGGAACTCCTGATGAAAAAGGAGTGCGAAATGGAGGTTTAAGAGCTATATTTAATTAGATAGATGCATCTAATGATACTCCTGCTAATAAGTTAGTATAGAAAGTACATGCAGCATTAAATAAAACTAAATCATTCTTAGGTAATTATGCTGACGATTTAAAATATCATACTACTGGATTCTTCGGAAAAGCAGCAGGCGAAGGTTTGGAAGAAGTAGGAGAAGAATTAGTTACTGATACAGCTAAGTCTATTTATTAGTTAGCTGGATTTTTAGGAGCAGATACATCTACTAAGGATGTAGGTGCATGGGATAATGCTCTTGAAAGATATTCTATGTCTTTTTTAGGAGGTGCTCTTGGTGGTGGTATTTTCTATGCTAAAGAAGCATTTAATGGTAACTCATATAAAAGAGATAAATCTAATGAAGAATTAGCTACACTAATTAGAAACGGTCACGTAGATGAATTACGTGACGAGGTTGAAAAACTACGTAAAAAAGGTAAACTAGGAAGTAGAAAGTTATCAGCAAGTGACTATGAAACTACTTCCACAGGAGAAAATGTATGGCTTACTACTAACAATGAAGCAGATTCTTAGAATTAGAAAATAGCAGACTTAATTAATGATAAAATTACTGCTATTGATACCGTAATAAATAACAATCAAGTTGGTTTAAATGACGATTAGTTATTTAATAATATGGTGTTGGGGGAACAAAGATACTAGATGTATAAAGATGTTGCTCCTTTAACTAATTACTATGAAGATTTTAATGAAGTTCTTTCTAATTTAATTAAAGCAGAATTAGACTACAAAACCGCTTCTCAAACACTTGATGGTTCTACAGAGCTTAATGATTCTAATAGAATTACTGATTAGAAACTTAGAGCTTTAACTCCTGAACAATAGCAAAATAGAAGTAACGCTCTTGCTGTATTACAACAAAAAGTAGAACAAGCTAGATAGGCTAAAGATGAGTTTTTATCCGGTGATACTTCTCTTGATTATACTCGTAAACTAAACTTTGCATTAGACCCTAATCTTCATAACCCATTTTTAGATATAGATTATGAAGGAGAATGGAAAAAGAAGTTTGGAAATAAGCAAGTAAGTGAATTAACTCCAGAAGAGAAATTTGAATGGCAATAGTTAGTTCTAGATAAATAGAAATTTCAAGACAAGGAAGCTATAACCAAGTCTTGGGATAGGTTTAAAGCTATTGAGAAAGTTATAAATCCAGAATTACACAATTTAACAGATAATGCTCCTTAGTTTAAACAGTGGCATTAGTAGTTTTAGCAAATAGTAAATTAGTTGGATTCAAAAGATTTAGTAGCTAATTATGCTAATTATGATACTAAATTAGATACAGAATCTGATGATGAATATAACACCAGAAATAGTAAATTAGTAGACCCTGTTAGTGGATAGGAGATAGAAACGGACGAAGATTTTATTAACAGAAAAAATAATAGAATACGTCAAATTGAAGCTCTTAATGATTAGATGGATGCCGATTGGGCTAATAACATCATGTAGTAGTTAGCTGTTGTAGGTAATCAGTTAGACCCTATTTCAGCAAACACATTAAAGAAACTTATACCTAAAAGAGTTAAAGATGTTTTAGCTAGGAAAATATAGCTAGCACCATTAAGTAATGAAGTTAAGAGCATTCTTGGTAGTTTAAATGCTGATTTAGGTAATACTAAAGAAGTACTAGATACTATTAAGAACAGTGCTTTAGCTAAAACAAAGGGATTAGTTAAATAGAAGGCAGCAAGTATTCCTAAAACATATACAAATTTTAAAGGAGAGGAATTGAATCCTGAAGACTTATTTATGATTGATGGAATGGATGACATGACTATTAGAGATTTATTAGATAATCCTACTTAGTTATATGATGTTGAAGATTTTGAAAAATAGGACATTATTGATTAGTTATAGACTATTACAGACCCTAATTTATAGGATTAGATACAAAATACTATAGCTAATATAAATGACCCACAAGTTACTGTATAGAATCTTAACTAGATATGGAAATTAGCTCCTTAGTATAAGAATGTAATAGAAGATTTATTATCAAAATATGAACTTAAAATATCTAGGGAATAGTCAGATAGTATAGTTAGTAAACTTTCTGATTTAGCAGGTGTAATTAGCCTCGATACTAGTATATCTCAATTAGTAAATGATGATATTGGAGTGTAGGATTAGTTAGATTCTGATATAGAGACCTACGTTAAAAATTTAACTTAGAGTGTAAATAATGAAGTAAATTCTTTAGTAGCTGATGTAAGTAATAATGCATTAGTTAAATTACATAAGTCTATTCAAAGTACAATAAAGAATCCAATCATTGAATTAGTTAAGTCTCTTACTGGAAAAGTTCTTGATAAGACTTAGATGCCAGACGTTATTGATACTTTAACTAAGTTAGATACTAATTTTGATGAAGTTGAGAATATTGGTGAGTTGGTTCTTGATAGTGAGCAAATGAAGACTCTTTAGAATACTAGAGATGCTTTAGCTATGGTAGCCACTTACTTATATGCTGCTTCTAGTACCCCCACTGATGTTAATGTTATTGGTCATAATAAGGTAATGAATGAGTATGCTAAGAAACATAGTAGCACAGTAAGAAATTGGGAAGAGTTACCAGAGATTGATAATGATTATGCAACTATATATTAGGAACAACTTAATTAGTTTATTAAAACACTTGATGCTTGGATTGATTTATCTAATAACAACGATATAAATAAAAGAAGATAGTTCGAGGAAACTGATAAAGCATTAACCAGAAGTTTTAATGGTTTATGGGAGAATAATAAACAATATTTTGTAATTGACGTAAAAGACAAGCATTATAATTTGCTTGATGGTGTAGTTGATAATAATACTCCTGATGTTTAGTTATTTAACTATGAAAGAACATTATTTACTAATTTCTAGAAAGCTTTAGCTGAATCTGGATTATCAGTATCTGAATTTCTGAAAGAATCTAATATACTTGATAAACTAATCAGTTTTAACTAGTTAGGAGATTAGAAAGTAACTAGATTAAACCCTAAAATGTAGTATGGTAATTTATCAGAATTTGACAAATTGTAGTATTTAGCTACTATGTTGTCTTTAAATCCTGTAGATTATTATAACTACTTAAAGTCTTCTGTTGGAGAAAATACTGAAAAAGCACCAATAGCTAGTTAGGAATATGCTTCTAAAGTAGCAATTGCTTAGACTACTTAGACTTATAGAGATATAATGAAATATGCTTTTGATAAGTCAGGTAGTAATTTATATAACGCCAATAATACAGTAATCATTACTGGTGACGCTGGTAGTGGAAAAACTTCTGTAGTAGGTAAATCGGTAATTGATTTCTTAGGACCTGAAACTAAAGTATTGTGTGTTGGACCTACATCTACACAAGCATTAGGATTAGTTAACTCTTTTAATAAGGGTAAATCAATGGATATCGAATCCTTGATGAGAAAATTATTAGGAGACTAGACCTGGGCTGATTTCAAATCTGATTTAAATCTTAAATATAATGAAGATACTAATTAGTTAGAAAAAGATTCTTAGTATTTTGATTATAAAGCTGATAAATTTGCGCATACTAAATTAAAGAAGGATTTATCATTTAACTAGTTGGATGAAACCCCAAATGTGCTTGCTATTGATGAAGCTACTCACATTCCTGCTCCTGTAATTCAAGCTCTTGATCAATATATGAAGAGTATTGGTGGTACTTTAATGTTACTAGGTGATGAGAAACAAAGAAGTTATATAAATCCTAATAGTGCTATCGGAAATATGCGTAATGTAGATTTATTCGCTTCTAGAACTCCAGAGTTAAGTGTTTCTTTAAGAGACAATAATATTCAAAAACAAGCTAATTTAAATAATGTAAAGAATTTATTATCACAGGTTCTTACTAATATTTAGGAAATGTCAGAAGCTGATATTCAAGCGTATTGGAGACAAGCTTCTTAGTTAATTCCTAAATTGGGATTTAGAGTATATAACGGCAATAACTTAACAGGTGATTTAATTACTTCTACATTATCTAATGATACTATTGATAAATTAAAAACTTCATCTGATATTGGTTTTATTGGAGATACTTCTAGTGCAGCTTATTAGACATTGAAACAAGCAGGTATAAACCCTACTGTATTATCTAAAGATTAGATGTAGGGATAGGAGTTTGAATATGTTGTAATTGATTAGCCATTTACTAAACCAGATGAAGATATTGATATAAGAAATTTCTTACAAGACTTATATACATTAATGAGTCGTGGTAAATCTGCTTCTATCTTTATTGATAATGGGTTAAGTAACATTATAGGTAAAAATATATAGGATGATTATACCGCTAAAGCTCCAAGTCTTAAAGATAAACTTAATGGTAAAAGTACTATTGAGCAGCTAAAAGAGAGAAAGCTTGATATTCTTAACTAGTTAGACCTATCTCCTATCGAAGGAATTGCTTCTTAGCAAAACAGTTAGTAGAACAATCAACCTACATAGCAAGCCGTAAATCCTACTGATTTTAAGGCACCAGAATCTTTAAACATAGACAAGGATACTGAGGAGGCTGTTAATTAGTTAGTAGACTCGGAAGTGGAAACTCCTGATTCACATGAAATAGAAGACTCTATTAAAAGTGATTTTACAGTAATGTCTTGGGGCGATGTTACACTAATTGGTGCATAGGCTGTAGAGGAAACTCATAAAGGTAAAGATGGCAAGGACTATAAAGGTAATGCTTGGCATTTTGGACCTGATTAGAAAACAGGAGAACTACGAAATGTTTCTGCTTTAACTGATTAGGATAGTGTATTTTGGTATAAAGATAAAAAATTATTAGAGCAATAGTTATACTAGGTAAAATCAGCCTTGATATTTAACCATAATTATGATGAGACTATTTTAGGTACAAGAACTAGAATAATGCCTACTTGTATAACTAGTAATTTTAGTAAAGCTGATTGGGAAGCAGGTACTTATGAATTAGAAATTAGGTCAACTGATGGTGAGGTTTAGCCATCTTTCAAACCTATGCCCGAAATTGGAATGGCTTATAAAGGAAATAAGTATGTTGCTAATATTATATTTAAAGTAAAAAATAAGAAAGGTTAGATATGCAAGTTTGACTTAGCTGGAATTAATAATCCAGAAACTCTGATTAATAATCTATCTAAAATAAAAGATAGAATCAATCAAGAGCTTTCTGATTCTAACATATCTGATGAAAGGAAATCTAAGTTAGAAAATATATTAAAAACTATTGATAATAGAGCTTAGAAATGGTCTAACTTATTTGATTCTTGGATTAACTAGTATAACAAGAATGGTTAGTTCTCTATTGATATTAGTAAAGCAATAGTTAGAAATAAGCATGTATGGTTTACTAATAGAAAAGGACCAGAAATACGATTAGGAGGCAGAATTAATCCTAATAATGTTGACAAAACAGACTATGATACTTTAAAGGATAGAAATCCTGGATTTGTATTTTCTGAGGTTTATACTTACGCAGCTAAAGACCCTACTTTATTAAATATTGACCCATCTATTAAAGGTAAAGCAGTAGTATTTGTATCTTCAGATACTTTACTAAAACCAGAGGACTTAGTTAAATAGTATATTAAACAAAAACAAGACCCAGAACACTCCTAGCCTATAGTTAGAATGATTAGACTTCATAACTATGGTATGACATTTAGTTAGATGACTGACCCAGAGTTCTGTAATAAAATTTAGGGAGGTGATGAAACTAGACTTCCTTATAGAGCTAATTATCATGGTATTTAGATGTTTACATCCTTATGGAACTGGAGAGCTTCTTTAAATAAGTTCAATGAAGCTTTAACTAATTGGATGCAATCGAATAACTATGATTCTAAGAAAGTAGAAACTTTAATTAAGACTCAAAATTATATATTTAATAATTAGGGAATTGACATTGATTCTTATCTGTTAAGCAAAAAGTTAACTAGAGAAGATCTAACTAATTTAGAAAAGTTTAACTAGGAAATCTGCAAAGATATACCTACTTTCAGATTAGGATACTCTACTAAAAACGATTTCCATATTTAGAGATTTAATGTAGCAGGTAGTTAGGCTTATAAGGGTAAATCAGAAGCTAATTTAATAATTATTACCCCTGAAAAAGCTAAGTTATTTTACTAGTTAAGTAATAGAATATTAGGTGCTATATGCCCTTCTCCTTATGTAGATACATTAGGTCTTTAGTTATTGCATCCAGGAGCACAAAAACCTGATGGCACTAGAGAAGCAGACATTCCTTGGGATGCTAATGAATTTATTGATATAAATAATGCAGAACATTAGAGAACTCTTTCTGGTCTGTTTACTTCTGATTTACGTATTGTAGAAAAAAGAGATGACAATACAGTAATAGATATTGCTTATAAACAGGGTGAACAATGGTCAGCTATTCCTAGGTATTTAAGTAATATTCTTAAAACTGTAACATTCTTCTAGTATAATCCAGATTAGCTTTCTGGTAATTATATGGAAGCTGCTAAAGTATCTTGGAATGACAATGGTGAAAAGAAAACTGTAAGTACTTAGATAGGTGATTTATTTGGCGATGGTGGATTATTAAAAACTAGACTTGATACAAAAGCTAAACCAAATGAACATCCCGATAGAAGTCTTGCTGATATGTTTGATTTAATGTTTCATGGAACTACTGATGATATACATAAGAAGTATTCTAAGACTAACCCATTAATGAGAGCTGATGATGCTAGATTCCCTTATGGTTTCTTTATTAACCCTGACATATCTAGAGAAAAAGAGAGTGCTAGTTCTACGGACATAATTAGTATTAAAGCAGGCAAGGATACAGTATTTTACCCTATTAAAACATCTGATGAATTATTTACTTCTGATAACGATTTAAGAGCAGCAGGAATTGATTTATCTATTGATGAATTGTTAAATAATACTGTAACTAATTCTACAACTACTTAGACTAGTTCTAAACCAGTCACCACATAGCCTAAAGTTATTCCTTTAGAGTAGAGACTACCTGTAGCAGCAGAAGTTCTTAATGAATTAACTCAACAAGGTTTAACTTTTAATGAAGATTCTCTAGAAGAAGCCGTTGATAAATTAAATGAACTTACAAAGGATAGTATAGTAGATATACTTAAGACAGTAGGTTAGGATTAGGCTTTAGAACTTGGAGTTAATTATACTTATTAGAAAACAGGTGATGTTTAGAAACAAACCTTAAAAGATGTAATAAGTTCTTAGGTTCAAGGCGATTTTAATTTAAAGACTAAAACAATTGATGGAGAATCTAAATTAATAGTTGAAAATAATGGAACTGAGTATGAACTTGATACAGATACTTGGACTTTAAAGGGAAATCAAGCTCAAGAAGCAGCTTCTAGATTTGATTAGTTAGTTAAATTTGGAGATAAGGAAGTAAAACAATCTGTAGCTCTTAATTAGTTAATTAATAGTTAGGAATTTAGAACTGAAGTAGGTGATGATAACACTCTTGATGCTTTTGCACAAGAATTAAATAATATTATAAATAATGCTAAGACTCTTAATGATGATTAGATTTCAAACGCATTGCATGAATTGAAGGAAAACTCAAGTTATTGGGATTTATTAGGATTATTAGAAGATGATTATCCAGAATTATATAAAATATTTGAATGTTAATGGTAGCATGTAATATACTTAATACTTATAGTATAGCAGACATAGGCAAAGCATTGATGTCCTATGCCCGCAATGAAAATATTGACAGATTTGTTGATAGGTTTAATTTGAAAAATTTAGACATACCTAAAACAACGAGATATAAATTAGACTCATTAGATTCTGAGGATGCTATTTAGAAATCTATTCAAGGATTTAACAAATCTATGGATGATGCTATAGCTTAGTTAATATCTAGAAAACCTGATTTACTTTCAAAGTTTAATAACCTTAGGGCACAAGTATTAGAAACTCTTCATGTAGACTTAGACGAACATTCGTCTGGGTCTACTCCAGAGAGTGATAGTTCAATAGAGACTAAATCTACTTTCGAAATGGTAGATAATAATTAGGTAAATCTAGAAGAACATCTTAAAGAGATATATGGCACTGGTGCTTATAATATTATCAGATAGTTAAAAGAAAGTTTTGGAGACAATTTATTTGCAACTTCTTATTACAATATAGCTAATGGAGAGTTAGTAGTTCAAGCAGATTCAGTCTTAAATACTAATATTATTAATTTAAAGAATAAATACTTTAAATAGATAGTCGAGTACTTGAAGTCTGTAGATTCTAAATATGGAAATTTACCAGAAGAGTTTGTAAATGATGAAGGGTTTATAGGAGGTAAGTACTTTTATGTAATGTAGGCTTTCTATGACCATATTAAACATATTCCTAATTTGCAATAGACTCTAGATAATTTATCATCAAAAAAACTTAATGATTCTGATAAAATAACTAAGACTTAGAAGTATAATTAGTTAATTGAAACTTTACTTTAGAACTCAGATTTTAAAAAGACTTTATTTAATATTTACAGGTCAGGAAAATAGTAGGATAATGTAAAGAATACTTTATTTACAGCTGACCATTTATCTTCTTATTTTTATGAGGTAAAGAGATTATTAAATACTAAGAAATATAAAGACTTACTTAATACTAAAGTAGGAGATTAGACTGTAAAGGAAATATTAGATAGCTTTGAATTAACTAATAATGATTTACTTAGTGCCACTAATGCTTATACTTCTCTTATTCATTTTGATGAGTTATTAACTGATTCTTTAGGAGATGCCATTGATATTAAATAGGGATAGTAGGGAATGGAGTTTGGTGATAATACTAAATACTCCTATAAATAGGAGACAGCCCATTAGAAAAAGAGTTGGCAACAAAGTGAGTCTATTGAGTCTGAGAAATATATAGCAAATGTAACAAAAGCTTTTTTTAATTAGATAAGAGCTATTAGTTATAAAACAGACTAGTACCAAAATAGAAGATTAGACAGCACTTCTATTATAGTTGCAGCTAGAAATCTTATTGATGATGCTTTATATAATAAAATAGATCTAGTATAGTGGGCAGGAAGCAGTACAAATAGACAAAAGGCAGTAAATGATTTTGTGTTGGCTTTGACCGATTTGCATGAAAATCCACAAAGTCAACTATATAAAGCATTGAGTTTACTATTTGAACCTGTAGAAGGAACTAGTTAGAGACTTATTGACACCTTACAATTAAATAATGATACTGCAACCACTGAATATGATTTAAATATACTATATTCATTATATGAAGCTGCTCTGAATGAACATAATCCTAATTCTTTGAGGTCATAGGAGTTAAAAAATGCTAAGCAAATAAATGGTACAGTAGCTTAGTTATCGGCAGAAATAGCAGGTATTATAGATAGAAATACCACTATGCATTATCTAGAAACTTCTTTTGATGGCGAAACTGGAATGGTTTAGGTTAAGGTAAAAAAGAGATATTTTAATAATGCTGATACTTATAAAACCAGAGTAAGAATTAATAGAAATATTAATAATGCTTCTGAATCAGAGCGTAAAGCAAGACGTAGTAAGTGGTAGTTTGATACTATTAATGATGTCGATGGTAGAAAGCAATATTCTGTAGTAATTGATGGAGAAAGACTTACTTATATATCTGATTAGATATTAAATTCTGATGGTAAATACTAGAATAATGATTTATTTAGTGATTTAAATAAGATTGATTTAACTTCATTTAGATAGAAATTACTCAGAAATGAGGAGCTTAGTGAAAGAGAAAGAAAGCTAAGAGACGTACTTTCTTTTATTGATGACCATCTTGGATTAAAAATACTAGAAAATCCTTCATAGAAAATTTAGTAGCTTGAAATATTCCAATAGTTGAATAAGGATAATTTAAAAGATTTGACTACATTAGCTATTAAGGCAGCTTATGTTAATTATCTTTATGATGAAGCTGGAGATTAGAACTTTGAACAATATTTATCTAATACAGGTAAAGACGGAATATATAGAATATATTAGGCTAATAAGAAAAGTAAATTATTTACCAATATGTTTAATAACCTGAAAATAACTGTAGCTTCATTTAGAGATAATGTTCTCGAAGCATGGAGTGATGCCTATTCTATGTAGTCTGGAGAAGCTTCTAAAGCAACTACTAAGAATAAAGCAGGTGATAATATTCCTAATAATAGTGTAAATAAATTAGGTACTAATATACACCATTATTTATTTAAATAGTAGGGCACAAATGCTGATAGTTTATTCTTCGTATAGGATTCTACTAAGATTAAAGGTATTCAACATGACCTTGAAGCTACTTCTTAGTGGCAAGAATCAAAATAGTTAAAGAATTTTTCATAGGGAGAATTATTCTTCCATTCTGTATTTAATAAATTTTGGGGAAGTTATCTACAATATGGTACATTTATAATACAACCTACAGCTTATTCAGATAAAACTACATTTATTAATTATGAAATTACTAAAAATCTATTTGGTAATGAAGATATTATAAAAGATACTAATCTAGGTAATACTATTATCAATTAGACTATCAATACTATCGGCACTTTTTATAAAAATGTATGGAACTCTACTAAGAATAAGTTATAGAGAATAACAGACGCATATAATGCCAAAAATGGAACTAATTATACATATCAATAGATGTTAGCGAGATTAACTGAGCCTGAATTAATTAAACTAGCTAACTCCATTGGTGAGAATGTTACATTAGACGCAGACTATAGAAAGGCAGGTAAACATTTGGCAGTTAATGAACTTCTACAATATTATGCTGAAGAATTATATAATAGTCCAGAAGCATTAAATAATTTCCTGGAGTAGTAGAAATATCTATTTATCTAGAATTTTATTGATAATAACTGTACTTATTAGGTAGTTGATTTAAATGATTCAGTGGATAATTATTATGGAGAGAAATTACCTGAGACTATATCTAATAATCCTATTATGTAGACAATTTTAGGATTATATAAAAATGATTCAAAAGGAAGAAGTTAGTTCTTTAAAAATTGGGTAGATGCTAAGACTGGTAAACTTATCTTAGCTAAACAAAATGGATTAAATATTATTTCAAATACTAAAGTTGATACTAGCAAGAACATAGTATTAAACCCTTTACTTGATAAGTTCTTCTATATTGAAGGATTTTTAAGTAATAATCTACGTATGAGTCTAACAGGTTCTGAAATAAATCACCCAGATAAAGCTAAAGAGACTAGTTATAAACTGGCTAAAAGTTTGGAAAATTCAGTAAAGTTCTTTACCAAAACAAAGATGCAACTTGATGAATAGGCTTTTTAGAAAGTTAAAACATTCTTAAATACTACTAGCTCAGTTGCCGATTTAAGATATGTTGAGATTCCTTCTGATATAGCTAGTGTAGTTAATGATATTTATCATTAGTCTTTAACTATGATTGCTAATGTGGCTTAGGGTACATAGTTTAAACGTAATGTAATTATTCCTGCTACTTTACAGTATTGTTTACCTAAAGTAATAAATGGTATTTCTGCAAAAACTAAATGTGCTGTAATTAGAGATGAAGGCGCTCCAGTATATGATTATAGAGGAGACCATGAAGGTGATATTGATTCAGCAGATGGTTCTGCTCAGATTAACCCATTTCAATCTATTCTTGAAAACAAGGCATTAGGTTCTCAAGCTGTAGGATTTATTAAGAAGCCTATTTGGCACGCCTATGACCCAGTAACAGGTACTGCTTTCTTAGCTAAATTTGCTACTGATACTATTACTAATGAGACTATGAGGGCATCCCTTAACTCTCATACTAGTTTGTTTAAGATGTTTAAGAAAATGACTAATTTATAGTGGCAAGGTGATGTAGATTTAATGCAATCTATAGCTCTTGGTAACTTGGACGAGTCAAAAATTCTTGCAACAGCTCGTTGGTTTAATAATGTAATTTTAGGTAATGCAGATGGAGTAAAAAATAATTAGTTATATTATAAAGATAAATATGGTGATTAGATACAAATTACAGGATTTAACAAAACTGTAACTAAAGAAGACAATACTATTTACTATACTACAGAAGCCCCTGTTATTAAGGGAATTGAAGCCCCTTCACATAAAGTCTATCATGTATTTTATGATTCTCCAACATAGAAAAGTAATCATATCACATTTGACACTTGGCAATAGGCACAAGCATTCTTAATGGATTAGTCAAATCCCGAAATAACTAAAAAACACACTATTAATTCATTATTTGAATTACACACTGCTCTAGGTGGAATAAACTGTGTTGATAGTAAAGGAAATTATTCAGAGTTTAGTAATGAAGTAGTAGTAAACTTTATGAATGCAGTCGGTCATAAAGTTAATGATACATTAGAGAATGCTCCTCTGGATTAGGATAATTATATACAACCTCTTAAATAGTATCATATAGGGTATGCTTTAAATAATACGGCTGTAAAGAATGGGGCATAGAATGTTAATCAATCTAGTGCTTGGTATGATGATAATGACCTTAGTTACTTTGAAGTTGATTCAGATGGTTTAGGAATGCAGATGAATGCAGACCACGATATTGTAAACTCAGAACTCACAGAGTTTTCTCAAGTTATTACTGCTACATCGGCTTATGGTTATACCTATGACAATACTGATGAAATATTTCAAGGTTTAGGAAGAGCTTCATTAGCTACTACTAAAAAAATGAGTGATGCAGTAGATACATTTATTTAGAACTTTGATAATCCTGAACAAGCTCAATCTGATTTGTACGATGCCATTGGTAGAATTGTAATGAAATCTTCTTCAATAAAAGATAGAGAAAGTCTGCAACACGTAATTATGCAAGCAGTTGAGTCTGTTTTCTATAAAAGTAAGAATCATCAATAGGATAGCTTTAAAATACCATTTAGTGACCCTAATATATATTCTGACTTTATTGCCACATTAGCTAGTACTATTAATAAGGAAGCCATTAAACGTAAGCACCCAGGTTCTGGATGTGTTATGGTTCCGGCGTATCATATGATGCAGTATTTTGAGTTTGGCGGAGAAAAGTTAATGGCAACTGACTTACTGAATAGAGCTTAGGCAGATTATAAATAGTCATTGATTACTTTACTGCAAAGTCATTAGGATTATAATCCAGAAACTAATTCTATAGATGAGTTCTTTATAAATGGACAATCTACAGCATAGTTAGAAATATAGGTATAGGCATTAGGAATTGAAAATCCTTATAAAATTGATACTTAGGATATAACTAGCTATAATCATCAACTTATTTAGAGATATTTAGCTAATAAATAGTAGGATGTTGAAATAAGATCTAATAAAAGTTGGTTTATGCCTACTGATAATGTAAATATTATTAGTTCTGATGGAATAGTTCATACTGTAGAACTAAACTCTATGGATGATTATTATAAATTCAAAGATGGAATTAATGGTATTGAAATAGCTAATAATGTATCTATAAAGCCTGATTATAAAAAAGGTACATATACTATAACCTCTCCTAATGCTAAATTAAATTTAACTAAGATTAATGGCAAATGGGTTGCAGATTCTACCGAATTATCTGCTGTAGCTACTTAGTTAGTTGATGAAGTAGTTTTACCAGATGGAACTGTAATTAGGGGAGAAAAACCTCAATTTGACTTTAAATATCAAGAAAATATAACTAGACCGCATGATTTAAGACCATCGTTACTCAGATGGCAAGATTCTGAAACAGGAGAATATATGAATATTTTTGATTCTCCAGTTATTAGAAATGCTTATGTAAATCCTAAAGGAAAAGCAGCTAACCATCAAGCTCTAGTATAGGCAGAATTAAATAATCTACATAATGGAATTTACACGGATAGATTTGGTAATCAAAGAGCTATTATGTAGGGTAGTTTATAGAATTATGCTGCAGAGCTTATAATGTCCAATATTTACAAGGAAAAGTTTGGAGTAGGTAATGAATCATTATCAGAAATACTAAGATAGGGCGAAGGATATTTTTATAAGAAGTTTAATAAAGTAAATGCTCCTGCTAATACTAGTTATGATTTTGCATTTGTAAAAGATACTGGAAATACTACATTAATTACATTATCTCCTGTAAAAAATAATGATTATATTTAGTATAAAGGCTTTGATGCTAACTAGTTAAGTACTAACGAGGAGGAAGAAATATATTTAACTAAGGGTAATAGAAATCTATTTAAAGTAGGTAAATGGGTGACCGTTCCTGATGTAACTTATAAAGATGGTGAATTTATAAACAATGATGGTATTGTATTAGATTCTAGTCAATATAGATTAAGAGATTTAGACGACCCTACTACTGTTTAGAGACGTGTTGATTATGTAAAACAATATGTTGAAAATACAAAATAGATAGTAAATGGAAGAGTTGTTTATAAGACTAATACCTTATATGAAATAGCCCCGCTATCTGATTTCGAAATAGCTTTAGGTAACAAATAGGATGCGGCTAAACAGAGAGCTTCTATTGTTGCAAAAATATATAGAGCAGATAACTATAAGTTAGCTTAGGTAAATAATTATAAAGTATATAGTGGTGATGCTTTTAATCATATTAAGTCAGCAAGTAGTTTCTTCTTGGGAAATGAACTAATTAGCTAGGATGTAAAAGATTTATTATAGGCTCAATTAGATAGTATTACTACAACAAATTAGCAGAAATCTAAAGAGGAGTTAGTAGCATTATCTAAAGAAAATAAGGCTAAATATAAAGAGTTATTAGATAATTTTTTAAAGAAAGAAGCACATAAGAGATATATTAGTTTCTTAGATTCTCAGAATTTTATAGCAGCTCGTATTCCTGCCCAATCTTTATAGTCCTTTATGACTATGAAGAACATAGCATGGACTGAGAACTCAAAAAACATTTCCTATGTTAGCCATTTCTAGACATATCTTTAGGGCAGCGACTATGACATAGATAAAGCATACATAATGGGTCAATCTTATGATGAGAATGCTGCTTATATAGGATGGAGTCCATTATTTAACTATAATAGTTTAGAAACTTTACAGGCAAGCAAAGCATTACCTATTCCTAAACACATAGTTATATATAAAGGCGACTATGATATATCTAATGAAATAAATACTTTAGATAATTTAACTGATGGTCAGGATGTTAATAATGTATTATAGAATGTAAGAGAATTAGGAAATGCATCCTTTATTAAACAATTAGCTAAGATAATTAGAATAGCCGAACAACATAATGGTATAAATTATTCTGGAGATAGTAAGGTATTAAATTCTCTTATTGATACTATTAACAAGCATGAGAATTACCGTATATCAGATAATGTAGCAGAGTCTGCTTATAAGAATGTTGCTTCTGCTAATATTTATTAGGTGTCACATGATATAAGAAATAGAGACCAAGCATATACTGCTATTTCTATGGATATTATGCGTGATGCTGCACATAATTCTCCTAAAGGTAATTAGGCAGCTTCTCTTAATATGCTTAATCCTATGACTAAGTATATTATGTAGTACCAAAACTTGGTTGGTAAGAATGTAATTAGTGTTGCTGCTAATGGTGAAAAAGTATGGTTCAACACATTTTATTATTGGACTAAAGTTTTAAAATCAGGTGACTAGGGAGCTATAAATAAATTAAAGTTCTAGCATACTTATAAGAGAATAAATGGCAGAGCAAAAGGAACTCCTGTTGAACAAACTATTAATCATATACCTGATTTAAATAAATATGATGAGTAGATAAAATCTACATTATAGAGTTAGTTTGGTGTTTTAGGAGACGAAGATTATAAATATGTTGACCAATTAATCAGCCAATTACTATCAGCGGCAACGGATTAAAATAATGTTAAAACTACTTGTATTTACGGAAATTTGTGTATACTAATATAAACTAATAAATAAGTTTATATGAGAACAATTTCTGAGGAAACAATTAAGCAAATTAAGAATCTTTATGATGAAGGTTTAAGTAATGTAAAGATTGCTGAAAAATTAGAGATTAGTAGTAGTACTGCTAGAAAATATTTGAGAGAAAGTACATAGTTCCTTCTATGTATTATAAATTAAAATATAAAGATAGTTTAGCAGAGTCCGTTTAAAATTTAGTGAATTCAGGGAAACTCCTTAGAGCTTAAATTACTAAATATAAATAGTACTATTTATATGGTTGGAGTAATTAACCAAGTATAGTAATAAGATTTAAGATTGGACAATCCTGAGCCAAGCTTCCTAATAGGAAGAAGGTGCAACGACTAGTAAGTCCTATATTAGTTGGAATATAGGCATAGATTTTGAGAAAAATCGAAGTGCTAAAAACTTATTAAGTTATGATATAGTCTAAACTTATATGAAAATATAAGAGAATATACGGAATCGGTATATTCATAATATAATTGAATGCGAAAGAGCTTATTCTTGCTAAGATAAATGCAGGAACTAATTTTGCTAGAATGTATGTATATGGAATGATGATGGGATTAAACATAAATGACTTAGTTGCGTTTATGACTAGTCCTGTATCTGAGCTTATAGATTAGTTAGCTAATCCTAATATGTTCTAGAATGAAAGTGGCAATGCAGCTATGGCAATTAATTTAGCATAGGGTATTGTCGGAGTTAGTAAATTCTTACATGGTAAAATATCAACAGTACGAGAAGACATTGAAACAGGATAGCAAGATACTGTATGGGTAAATAAAAACAAGTATGTAGCAGATGCTTTGAAAAGCTCTGATATTTATGACTTAATTAAATAGAATGCAGGATTATCTGAGGAAGAAGATATTAGTGGACTTGGAAATATAATGTAGGCATATATTAATTATGCTATAACTAATTAGGATGTAGATTTAACAGAGCTTATTGATTCTAATGATGTGGAGGTTAACTCTTATCTTAGATATTGCCAAGATTTAACCGATAAATTAAGACAAGTTAGAGCATAGTATAAAACTGACTCAGACTTTAGAGGAGATATAGAAGAATTTAAAAACTTATATAACGATGCCTCTGAAATTTCAACAATTTCATCAGCTTGGTTAGGACTTAACTAGGGATTGCCTACTTCTGAATTAGACTTACTCTCCAGATTAAATCGTATGGCTAAAATAGTCAAAGATAGAGAAAAAGCTCTCAATATGGATGTCTCTAAGCTATATCCTAAAGAGGGTGCTAATGAGAAAGTTATTCAACAGGCTGAATAGGCAAAAGAACAATTAATTAACAGACTCCACGAGAATAATCCTACTTTAGATGTAGAGTATATAGCTAATCAGTTAGACGTAGCACATGAGCAAGATTTAATTAACAATTTTGATATGTATAAATATCTAACTGATAATGACTATAGAAAACAAGCTTCTAATTATTATGATATAATTAAGAGTACTATAAATGTATTTGAAATGATGGAACAAATACCTCATTATGCACAAATCTTACAGTTATTTAAATCTTTAGTAATATCTAATAATACTTTTGCCTCAAAGAGTAGATTAATTAATAAACTATTATCTAATTCTGATAATGTTAACGATAAACAGTTAAACGGAGTAATTAAGTATGTAGATAAGTTGAATACTTTATCCTTTATGAGAACACTTACTCCAATAGCTGTTAATTAGGTAGATGGATTTGATCCTTATTTTTAGAGCATTAAGGTTAATAAAATTGATCCAAGTACTATAAATGGAATAGCAACTTTAAAACATTGGGTTGAACATGAATTTCTTAATTATTTAAAAGAGAACTATAAGGACAATTCATTAGTTAGACATCTTACTTTAGTTCCTTATAATAACACAGAAGTATTAGCAACTGATATAGATTTACTTAACCCTGATATAACTATATAGTCTAGAGAAGCTTATGATGATATATTGAGAGGAATGGCTGATTTTGAAACTAGATAGTTTTAGGGAGATTATACTATTGCAGATATTCTACAAATGTATAATATAGCAGTAAATAATAATTAGTATGGAGGAGAACGTCTTACTACAGCTTTTAAAGTTTGTACTAATCCTAAGAATATTTTAAATCAATATTTGAAGTTTATATCAGATTAGGATTGGGATATTGAGACAGATTAGGAATATAACTATACTGATTATCTGATTGCAGCTGCTCCTATAATTAGTACTTATGCAGAAAGTTATCATTAGGAACCTTTTGTCAAAGTAAATAACCCAGTTTAGGGATATATACTTAAAAAATTAGATAATAGTAATTAGTATTAGGAATATGATATAGTTCCACCTCCTGTGGCAAATGAAGGCTATCAAAGTAAAATGAATAGATTACAAAACTTTAGTGAGAATAGTCCACTAGAAATGCCTAATATGCATAATACACTATTTTTAACTAAAACTGTAGATTTTGATGGGAAATTCGAAGATTTAGATGCTGATGAATAGAAATAGACTATAGATGGTATTAGAAACTTATTAACCTAGTATATAACTTCTAATAAAGCCTCACTTATAAAAGACTGTTAATTAATGGGATGTGATATAAAAGTATTAGTTAATAATTATGTAGATGGTAAATTATAGCCATAGGAACAAACTTTATTAAAAAATACTGATGAAGATATAGATATAAACAAGGCTGTTGAGCTAATAACTCAATTGCCTAAAGCTGAACGTACTAAATTAGCTGCTCTATTTAGGGCAGCTAAAGTACAGGCTTTAAAAGAATCAGATATAAAAAAACATGATTTTGTTAGTAATACTACTATAGGAGAGTTGCAAGATAAATATCCAGATTTAAAAGAAGCCTTTCCTGAATTAGATATTAATGAAAATCATACAATAGTAGCTTGCAATTAGATATAGTTAAATGGGACTAAGTATTTTGGTAGAGTGGTTAGTCCAAGTGGTTCTGATATTTTCTTTGTAAATGGATTTTATGGAGCTAGAGATTTATTTAATTATCTTGATATAAGATAGAAAATAAAGAAAGCTGTAGATACTAATGTACTTAGAGAAGATTTACAAGAGTATCAAGGAGAGTTAGATTCCATAATGGATAAATATAACATTACAGGTGAAAAATTGTTATTAGATTATTTAGATAATAAATCTAAGTATAAGCCTTTTAAGGATTCACATGGTATTAATATAATTCCATCTAAAACTCTTAATAATATTTTATATAAAATATAGGACGAATATAATCCAGATAATGGTAAATCTGATTTAGAATTAGCTATTAGAAGTATAAAAGATGCTAAACATCCTAATAGATTTGAATATAAACTTACTATGAAAAATTTATATTCAGTCCTTTCTAATTATATAGATGATATAATACCATTTGAAGAATTTAATAGTTTTAGTTAGGAGGATTTGCAATCTTTTCTACATAATATATTCTTATCTGACCCTAATTTAATGAAAGCCAGAGTTTCTAAAATTACTGGAGGAGAAATTAAAGAAACTATCAAAGAACCAGTAGATAAAAAGATTCCTCAGACTGAAATTAAAAAGAAGTGGAAAGAACTTCAAGAATAGTATACTAAACAAGGAATCCAATTAGAATCTCTTACAAAGACTATTAAGAATAGTCCAGAATAGGCTATTGGATTGTTAAAAACAGCATTAGCTAATTTAAATCCAGATATATCCATTTAGGATGGAAAAATGGAAATTAAATATAAAACTAAGGAAGAAATTTAGTAGAAAGAATCGGCTAAACAATTGATATTATCTTTTCCATATTCTTCAATGGGAGAGGTTTACAATTTTGGTTATGATTCTAAATATATGTTTAGTCCTGTAAAGACAGAGGAAGGAGTTGATACTGATGGAATGTACCATGGAGTTTATATTTATAAATATTATAATCCTAGTACAAAAGTTACACATTATGCTATATCTAGAAGCATAATATCTCCAAATTCTTATTCTCAAACATTTAGTTCTTTGGAAGCAGCCAAAGCTAAGATAGATAATTGGAATAGTACATAGACCCTTAGAGAAGCGGGATTATATTCATTAAAAATGCATCCAACTACCCCACGTACTTCTAAAATAGAATTAAAAGGAGTTAAAGAAGGACAAATTGTAACTACTTTAGATATTTAGTTGCCTAATATAACTAAACTACCTGAAATATTTAAATAGGTCATGAATGGTACTTTATCTGATTTCAGAAGAGTATTTCCAGATATTGAAGGTATAGAGACTTTAGACACTCCTGAAAAAGCTGCAGCATTTGTTTACTTATTCACTAAAGGGTTAAAAACTCCTGATAATAAGAATACTGATATTAACTAGTTAATTAAAGATAACCAAGGATTAGGTAAACAAATAGTAGATTAGATAAATAAGACTGAAACTAAGAGTTACCTAGTAGAAGAAATGAGAGGTAATATAGCCACTCTTAAATATTTGGAAGATAATGGTAATAAAATAGATATTACTGGTAAATTCGGCGATGAAGCTGCTACTAAACCTACTACTGCTTCTATGGAATAGGCTGTTCAATATTTTAATGAGAAATTTGGTATAAATATAAATACCATGTCTCAAACAGAACTAAATGACTTTGGTAAACAGAATAACATTAATATAAAAAATGCTAGGGCTTTTATATATAATGGAGATATATATATAAATAGTAGTAATGCTAATGTTTCTGATGTATTTCATGAGATGTCTCATATATTCCTTGGAGTTCTAAAAGCTAAATATCCTGATAGTTATCAAGCAATTATAGCTAAATATCAAGAGAGTCCTAAATTTAAAACAAACTTTAATTATATAAATAGTGCTTATACTAATTTTGCAATGTAGGATAAGCTTGAAGAATGTGTAGCGGATATGATTGCAGATAAAATGTTTTAGAAATAGAGTTTGATTAATGAATTTAAAGGGTAGGATTTCTTAGAAGATTTCAAATTTATATTTGATAATTTTCTTAAGAATATATCTAATCCTATAGCTGAATCGGGTTTAGCCTTTGATACTTTTATGTAGTAGGAAATATTTGAAAACTCAGAAGCTATAAAAAGAAATATGAAAGTATCTAACTTAATTAAAAATAATATAGAACTAGGTAAAATTAAAGAATACGGTTGTTAATGAGTTGCAAATATTTATTTAATGGTAAGGTATATAATTCATATCAGTCTTTAGTTGAAGGATTGAGTGAAGGAGATATTTAGAGTGCTCTAGCTATATTATATAGTTTAGAGCATGATAAATAGACTCTATTATATGATAAACTAGATAAACTTAAAAAAGAATACAAATTCTCAGCTAATAAAGAGTCTCCTATTGATGATGTTGATATAAATGTAGGTAAAGATTTTACTACTTAGACATTTATTGATTCAACCTATTTTACTGTAGATGGTTAGTCCCCTATGTTTAGGCTTAATTTCGATACTGAATACTATCCAATAATGAAAGAATAGTTAGTTAAAGAAGGATATTCTGAACAATAGGCAGAAGATACTATTAAAACACGTAAATAGAATTGGGAAACTATTTCAAAAGATGCGGCAGATGTTCACAGAATTATAGTATCTTCTAATAGTTAGGATGATGATAGACACTATGCAGGAGCAACTTTAAATACTTCACTACAACCAGTATTTGATAAGTTAGGAAAAGTAGTCAAAGATGTAGAGAGAGAAGTACTAAAAAAGAATAGAGGAAATAGCTCTTATTTGTTGAAGAATCTTAATGTATCTGCTAAATTACGTAATTAGTTAGAGAATATTATAGGACATATTGACTATTTATGTGTAAAACCAGATGGAACTTTAGACATATATAACTTAGCTGTATCTATAGATAATGAATCTGACTGGGCATCTGTCAAAAAAGAAAAATACAAATATAAACTAGCTTTTTTAAAAAGAATATTAGCTAATAATGGTATAAATGCTACTGATATTAGAGTGAATTTAATTCCTGTCAGAGTTAAGTATGATAATCAGTTTCAAAACATAACTGATATAGAAGCGGCTAAGGCTATTAGTTATGATATGAACAATAATGGTAGTTACACTATGCAAAAGTATGATAATATTGTAGCTAATTTTATTGATTCTAATATAGATGCAATAGATATAAATGATGAAGATTTATTAGCTTGTAATTCTTAGTTTAGTAGAATATTTCCTAATTAGACAGTAGAAGTTACTGCACAGGGTATTAAAGAATCAGCTTAGGGTTGGATTAAATAGAATTGGAAAACTATATCTAAACCATCTAAAGATAAGGGTTGGGATATTATGATGCCTGGAGATATAGAGCCTATACATATAAATGATACTAGAGTAGGTGCAGACAATAAAGATTTGGTTGATTTAGTTATATCAAGAGAAGAAGAATTAATTAATTCGGCGCCTGCACAAAAAGCTACTTATCGTGTTGTATCTGATATTCAACAAGCTTATAAACAGGGATTACCATCATTTTATTGTTCTTTAAAAAATAGTGCCTTTATTTAGAATTAGCTAAACAAATATTTTGAATTTGATAATATTGATTAGGACGGAAAGCCTGATTATAAATGGGAATTAATTGATAACCCTACCCTAACTAATGCTAATGTTTTATTATTTAGAAATAAAAGAACTAATTAGACTGATGTAGTTACTATCACTCCTTTTGATGTAAGTACTTAGGTGAAATATAAGGGAAGAGCTAATTTGTTAGGTTCATATTTAATGGATTTAAATAGCAAAAATTTCACAATGAAAGCTACTTATGGTAATATAGAAGCAATTAAAACACTTACCGTACTTAATTAGATTTTATCTAAATTACCTTTCAAACCTAAGTTAGGTACTCTTAAAGTTATAGGAATATCTAGTTACCATACTAAGAAGGGTTGTGAAATGGATATATCTATGTTATTACCTTAGTTTAAAACTATTCTTGATGTAGTTAATGAAAATAATTAGGATAAAATAGAGAATAATTTTAAGAATAATAGTGTAGAAACTGTAGACCCTGCTGAGTTGATGATACAAACTTGGAGAGAAGCTATGAACAGTGCTCCGGAGGTATCAGAATTAAAAGAAATTGAAGACCAGATTACTTCTAAAACTAATCTAGACGGAACTATTGTAGATGGCTTGGAAACAACTAAGACTGTAGAGGGCAAAATAAATAAATTATAGACTATTATTGATAAAATAGAATCGTTAGATAGATTACCTAAAGACCCAAGAAGAATTAAAGATTTGATATATTCAGCAGATAGAACCTTGTCCATTTTAGCTAAAGTATATACATCTGCTCTTAGAGCCTTAAATTTATATAATGGGGACTTGTCTCTTGATAATGAAGAGTTTGGTCAACTACCTGAATATATTTTTAAACCACAAAGTATTCCTAATACTAATGTTCGTGTTACAGGATTTATGTTTTAGTAGGCGGTAAATAAAGTAGCAGATAGAATGCTTAAAGAATATGCTCCTATGCGTAAAATAATGAATAAATTCTTTGAAGCCAAAGGTTATTCAGCTGTAAGAAATAGTACCATAGGAGATGAGGTAAGAATATTCAAAAACTTGTTTGACCCAATAAGTAAAGAAAATGGTGAACTAAGATTTAAAAATCCATACACTGACTAGTCTTTAGATAATTCTGAGAGAGAATTTCTAAAAAATGTCTTATTTGAAATTAATAAGATTAGGTACGAAATGAGAGGTTAGAAATGGGAATTTACTGGAATTAATGATCAACATCTTATAGATTCAATAGGTAGTTCTAATTACCTAGATGTACCTTTAGAAAGAGCCTCTATAGCTACTAGGAGAACTAATATAAAGCAAGGATTTAAAGAGTTTGGTCAACGTTGGATGAAAAGAATAATGCACCCAATTGATGCTTACAATGAATTTGTAGATGACACTCTTAATGATGAAGAAAAGTTACAGAGAAAGCAAGATATAGAGAATTTGTAGGCATATAATCCATTTAAACGTTCAGAAGACTCTAATAGGCGAGCTAATTGGTTAAATGAAAAAGGTATTGATTTCTTTGAAACTAATGTAGAAAATATACTTATAGACTTCTTAGAAAAACATATTTAGTCAGTTGAGTATTAGAAAATGCTCACTAGAACTAAAGGTATTCTACTTGATTTATATATAAAAGGAGATACTGAAGATGACTTTAAAAATGTGGAACATACAGTAAAAACAATAAATGATTTCTTATCAGTATCTGTATTTAATTAGTCCATAATGGAACCTCAAACAAAAGCTCTAGAATCTTTTATTGATCCTATTAGACGCGCAGTTAGTAAATGTTATATTGCAGGAAATGTAGCTGGAACTGTACGAGATACCATTCAAGGTTTGTTTGAAAATCTGGCTAGAAGTATTAATAAGTATTAGACCGATATAACTCCTGCTGAAGTGTTAAGTGGTTATAAAGAAGTAATTGAAGAAGGTCCTCAAAATATTATGACTATTAGTAAACTTAATTAGTTAAATCTAAAATATAGACTCTCTAATATGGATATTGCTAAGATTTCTGAAGGCTAGAAAACTTGTAGAGGAGGTATTCTTAATTGGGAAAATTGGGCATATTCCACTCTCTATGGACCTGACTATTTAAATAGAATGGTACTCTTTGTAGCTTAGATGAAACATGATGGTGTATTTGATGCTTATTCTATAAAAGACGGAGAGCTTAACTATGACTGGAGAAAGGATAAGAGATTTGAAAAATATGCTAAAGGTGATAGAAGTGATGAGAAAGAATACTAGAGATAGAGGTCTTTATATTTAAGTATGCTTAGAATGACAAACTAGGAGCAAGGTACTAGCTTAGTTGAGGGAGATAATTTACCTGATGCGTATACTCAATAGCAAATAACTACATTTAAGAATTTAGCAGACACTATTTATGGCGCTTATAATTAGAGTTCTAAAGCCAAATATGAAAATATTGCTATTGGTAGAAACTTTGCAGTATTCTCTACATGGATGAATGGACTCATTGATAACTACGGTAAGTCTAGATAGATTTCTAATACATCTGTCCATGTAGAGTAGGAGACTAGAAATGGACAACCATTATATTGGAATAATCAAGGAGAAGCAGTAACTCTTAGTGAAGGAGGTAATGAGGATTGTCCAGTAGTTAAATATGTACCTGATATGGTTTAGGGTATTATATACAGTCTAAGAGACTCTTTGGTAGAACTACATTATAATGGAATTGACGGATTTAAAGAAAATGTATGGGCAAATGAAACTTAGAGAGCTAATTTGAAGAAAGCTCTATCTGACTTATTGGCTAGTCTAATAGTTGCAGGTTTATTTGGATTAGTATTCACTCCTATGTATAAAGACCACAAAAAGAATGCAGATGGTTAGAATATTTTAGGTAATGCAGTAACTGAATTAATATATAAAGGAAGCAGTAATGCCTTTGATGGATTTAAAGGACCTCTAGCTGTTTTAGACTACGTTGGTAATTCCACTAATCCTGCCACTTATAAACTATAGTCTAAAATTATTAATGATACTTGGAATTTAGTTACTGGAAATAAATCCTTAGGGGAGACTGTAATAAATTCTCAAGCATTATTTAGAAGTTTTCAAGATACTTATAAACTATGGGCTAAAGATTAGAATTAAAAAATTAAGGGAACCCATAGCCTAAGCCATGAGTTCCCTTTAAATAATATTTTATGAGACCTAGAGACAATTTAAATAACAAATATCCTAGATACCACTTTAATAAACTTGGTAAGACTAAACTTACATTTGATACTATAGATTTAGCTAATAAATATCTTAGAAAAATGAATTTACTTACATATACTATCTATCAATGTAAATATTGTAATAAGTATCATATATCTAAATAGCAAAATTAAAAAAATAAGGGCAAGCCAATGGATGTTACTCCACTGACCTGCCCTTAAATTGTATAATATTTAATTATTCTGCAATTGTCTTATTCTTTCTTGACATATATGAATAATTTTCTGGTAATCTTCTATTCTAGCTTCATCCTCAGTTTTACCTTGCAATACTTTAGTCCTATAAATACGTTTAACTATATCTGCATCCCAAGGGTTTAATTTCCAATCTTGCCAAACTGACCAAGGTTGAATAACTGACTTAGAATAATTACTTTCTCCTACATTATTATCTCTAACATTAGAATCATCTGGAAGTATTCCAATCTTCTGTAAATATTTAAAAAGATTAAGATTAAGATTTATATAATCAGGAGTTATTAATTGCATTATTTAATATGTATTTTATAATGAATCTTTTGTAATAGTTCATATAAATTTATAGGTGTGAAATTATTGTTATCCACACCTACATCGTATTGATTATCTAATCCTAGCCAAGGTATGTTCGGCGTACTATGTACATGACCATAAAGTTGAATAATAGGTCGATTACTTAGTGGATCTGGAAGTGAGCCGAAAGGAAAGTGATTCATAATTATGGTTTTCTTTTCTACTCTAATTACTTCCTCCCAAGTAAGAGTCTCCAGTATAGAATTTATTGCTAAATTCTCCATAATATTCAAATTATCATGGTTTCCCATAATAAAGTGTATATGTCCATTTAGACGCCCTAAGATTTCTGGAATAAGTGATTTATCACCCATAGCAAAATCTCCCAAATGATAGACTGTATCATCGCGAGAAACTACTTTATTCCAATTATTTATAAGAGTTTCATTCATTTCCTCAACAGAAGAAAATGGACGATTACAATACTTAATTATATTGGCATGATTAAAATGAGTATCTGATGTTACCCAAATGTGTTTTGCTTCTTCTAATGTATAATTAACCATTTTAAAATTGTGATAATTAAATGTGCTACAATTATTCCTACATTTATACCTGTGAAAAACGCCCAGTCGAAGTATTTTTTTTAATTTTTTTCATACTTTATAGTAAAAACAAATATCAGATTCCGAATTATTCCAATTATCATTTACATAGTAAAAATATTTGGTTTTACCAGTTTGTGTATCAATAACATTATAATTTATTCCATAGCCAATGCCAATAATTCCTGTTATATGACGATTTTTCCATTTTGGCTTTTCAAATATAAACTTTGGATAAAAGTCAATGTAGATAGTTTTTTCACCAATCCCTAGTAAATATTTTCCAATACACTGTGGAATCTTTAACTCCACAAGAGATTTAAGTAAAGGAGTTAGATTTAACTTATTGAATCGCTGTCGATTCTCAGTATATTTACTAACTTCTTCCAGATTATTCTTTTTAATAGGTTTCTTATAGTTAAGAATACTATTAGTTAAATAAAAACCACCAAATCGAGAATCTATATCGTCTTTATTTTGAATAAAATTGTATAACTCTTCCTTTGGATTAAATTTTCCAAGCTTACTACATCTGGAGAGAAACTTAGAGTATACTTTATCTATCGGTCTACCTATATTAGTTAATAAGAACTTTTTAATGTTACCATTTAAATAAGTATAGTCATCATCATTCCAATTATGTTTACAATAAGCCCATTCTTTTAAGTTTCTAGCTGTAGTATAATCATTTTTAAATTTCTGTCTAGGGAACTTTTTATGAGTTCTTGTGCTTTTAGTATTACTTCTTTTTAGACTGAATGTTAATGTCATATTTAAAAGTTTTAATCATTTCGTTATAAACCTCTGGCATTATAGTTTTATAATACTCTTCTCTATTTGGATATTTATCTAAACAATCCTTCATTATAATAGCTAAATACTCAATATCTACAGGTTTATTGTTTTCTTCAATACCTAACATATATTGTTGTGGTTATTTCCTTTGGTTTAACTTCTATTAATTCTTGGTCACAATCTAGACCTTGTGCAAAATCCCAGTCATAACTACAATCGTAATAAAAAGAATAATATTTACTATTAATCTTAACAATAGCAGTATAAGTTGTATAGCCTTTTTCTAAGTCTATATCTACAATATCATATTGTGTATTAATAACCTCTATGTAAGAGTATAAATGCTTTATATAATTATTGATTTCCTTACTATTATGGGATTTCATAAATTTTATTAGATTATTTGCCATGTTTTCAGGCATATACTCCACTATTCCATCCCAATAATCATTAATTATATAATAATATTCATCAAGCCTTAATTTCATTCAATAGTTTGTTAATTATGTCCTTTGCTATTTCTAAATCATTGTAAAGATTTCCACCTTCAATTTCTAGAGTATATAAAATATCAGAATCGTTCATATCTTCTGGGAAATCATAAGGAGTCCAAAGTATAGGTTTCTCTAGAAACTTTACAACAGTTTCTTTAAATTCTTTTGTCATAACTCTAAGAAATCTCTAACATCAATATAATCTATACCAAAATTTTCAGCACACTTTTTATCTGAATCTGAAAAGTCTCCAGGTTTACCCGAAGCATCTCCTATCATCACATATTGTGCTTTATCTTTTATTGTACACTGATTATAATAATCTTCTAACATACCTACATTAGGTTTTCTTTTCGGATTAGTTGTATTTATAGAAGCACAGTAGTCCCAACCAAATCCAAGTATACTAGTTTTAAACCTAACTCCTAAATAATTGTAACAGAAAGTACTAATAGAGGATATTTTGGTATCAAAATCTTCCTCAGTAAAGAATTTTCCTATACCGCCTTGGTTAGTTATAATCCTTACTAGCTCTAAATTTGGTAATTTTCCTACAATTTTGTTTAATACTGGTAATTGTATTCTGAAATCTGTAATGTCTTCTGGAAATTTCTTACCAGAGATAGTTTTAATTAGAGTACCGTCCAAATCAATGAACAGTACTCTTTTATTAGCAAAATCAATCATTCAAATACTCTCTAAGTCAGGTTTTGTCAGTTATTCCATCTCTTTGTTTCTCAAAATGTAATTTACTATTACCCCAAGGATTCGTAGTATCTTTAGATTGTATTGGTAAAGGGTAATATGTATCTTCCCAAATACATCCTGGAAGAGAATTACAAATATCTAAAATATCACTTACTGATGTAAACTCGGATGCGTTTTCTACTAAGTATTCGAATGTTTCTTTTACTTTATACATTAAGCTAAAATACTCTTAAGATTAGTTACAAACTTATCTGCTTGATTCTTAATATTTTCAATATCCTTAATCTCATTCTGAATCTTCTTAACCTCTTCTTCCTTCTTAGAAATCTTATCATTCATTTTAGCTATAAGTTTAATAGCATTATCATGTGCAGTTTGGAAAGAAGACTTAATGTTTGCTAACTTAGAATCAAATGAAATACCAAAAGTGCTTTTTAAAGAATCAAAATTCATATTAAAATAAAATAAATAATTAACTAATCATCTAAAATTATACTAATCTAATGTTTATAATTTACTCATAGGTAACTACGAGTGTATTTGTTACGTATTTATGATAAAGCAATTCGAGGTTAGGAATTATATCATTAAGTAGTGTGTATTTATGGCGAAATGCCCAATTGTAGTTAGGAATCTCCTCTACAGGAAGCCATTTAATTCCTTCTACTTCATCTTGTTCTCCGCCAGCTTGTAATAAACCAATGGGTTTTCTTTTAGTTAAAATACATAAATGCCTAAATGTTACATTACCATTATTACACTTTTCTGGAGCAGTTTCAACGTTAATTAATTTAAAAGCTTCTGAAGGAATTTGAACACCACATTCTTCGGCAACTTCTCTAGCACAAGCTTGTGTAGCAGACTCTCCATTATTTAAGTAACCACATGGCATATTCCATTTACCTTGGTCATCAGGAGTTCCCTTTCCTCGCTTATTAATTAACACAAACCACTTCTCCTCATTGTCTATTATTTCCTTAGCTAATATCACACAACTTACTGCACAATATCTGCCACTCCATAATGTTTTACCTGCATGAGGACCGTCTGGAACTTTATAACTCCAAGTAGGTTCCCATTGTCCAATTTTATTTGTCATTTTTATAATACTTATATAAAGAAGTTACATTGTTATCTTTGCCACCGTCATATATACAGACAGTATGAATAATCTTACACCCTTGACGAATTTCTTTAAGTGCCTCTTCTATTTTATCTCTAGTAGTTCCAGAATAAAAAGAATCATCAAATAATATAAACTCATCAATATCAATAGAATTAGTCAATATTTGTGCTTTAGTTCCTTCTTGACGCAATCCACCATTAACTAATAGTACTTGCCCAAAAGTATTAGTTAGTTCTTTATGCATATAGTTAGTAACAGCTTGTCCAAAAGCACCTGTAAGTACTATTCCGTTATAAGCAAAAGTTGGAAATCCTCTTACTTGCCATAGATGGGTGTCATAACAATACTGAATTAACTTATCATAAGCAGCATCAATGAGACTTTTGTGATTTCTAATCATTTCATCTACATGATTAAAGAAATCTTCACCTCCTGGATGTTTAGCAATAATCTCTTCTATTTTCTTATCTAAAAAGTTCATTTTTTTCTATTGTATTTAATTAACTTTAGAAAATTTTTATTAATCTTAAACATAAATCTGGTATCTATATATATTAGTAGTTTAACTACTTCATATACAGATATTATAGTGTTTAGAGGAGGGCAGAAAACAATTACTAATATTGCTTCATCAGCTTCAAATTCATCATCGTACCTAATATATAAAGTTGCTCCTAAAACGGAGAATATATAAATACATAATCCAACTATAATCATTTACAGTATCCCAATTTAATAAATTCCTTATGCATTGGTCTGGCTATTTCCTGAGCCATAGGATGAGCGTCTTTAGCATCTCTACGATAGAAGAAATTAGACCAAGCATCCTCAAATCCACAGCTAATTAACTCAGATTTAACTCCTAAAGGAAGTACAGAGCGAGCTTGTTGAGGCTTCCATCCCATATCTAATAAATGAAAATATCCTTTTTCAGCTTCTTGTAAATAGTCAATGTAATTAGTTCCTCTTATTTCCCAACACGGCTCAATAAATGTTACTTCATTACCAAATTTATCCTTATTATAGGAACAATATCTTGTACTTTCAGCCAAATGAGACAATCCTACATGAGTTCTAAACTCATCCATAATTCCTCTACTAAGTACCATATGAACAGTGTATCTTTTAGGATAATACTCAGAATCAGATTCATCTAATAGTTCTTCTATCCAAGGATGCTGTTTAATAATTTCTAAAAAATATCTGTAATTAGTAGTTACAAATATATTATCATCACTGTCTATAATTTCCTCATTCCATTTTAACCAGTAGTCGTTATAGATACCTATACCAGTTAAAGTATCTTGCAAGTCTAATAGTTCCCCATAGTCCATTCTAAGATGGACAGTACCAAACTCGAGGGGTCTATCATGTCCTCTATTTATGAGCATATTTACAAATTTCTCATAGGAATCTTCGGTAATTCTATCTTCGCTTTTGTAAGATACTCTTGCACATCTTTCAATTTGTTTCTTAATTCCCACTAATGAGAAGTCCGTTTGATTAATAAATTCAAAAGATTGTTTAATTAGTTTCATTTTTTATTTAATTTATAACATAATTCCGAAACCGAATTTCTAAGATGACTATTAGTCTTAGTTAAGGTTTCAACTTTTTCTTTTAAAGACTTTATTTCATTTTTAGCAGATATTAAATCCATATCCTCTGGAAATTCTTCATTCCTAATATTAAGAATAGCTTGTAAACTTCTGATAGTATTACGTTGCATTTTTATTTTATTTTGAAGCTTTCCTGTAGGGTCTTCTAAATCTTTGTATTCTGCTAATTCCGACTCTAGTTCACCAACACGTATAGCTAAATCCTTATAGTAGTCCTTTCTTTTCTTGTCATACTTCTTAAATTCAGCTATAGTATTTTCGAGAGTATTAATTTTACTCTTTAATCGACCTATATAAACCTGTGTAGGATTTAATAAGTCTGGATTCATTGATTTGACCATAGTCCTATCTGTTCTCCTAATTTTTCATCTATATAACATAATTGTGAATCATCTTTAAGTGTAGTTGTATATTTCTTACATTGTTCAACCAATGCAGCATCTTTACTGACTCCAACTATTTGTCCTGTTCTATATGGATTATTAGAATCTGATTTACTTGAATCTATTCCTATAAAGTATACAACTTTGTCCTTATACTCTGCACACTCTTTACAAGCATGATCAGCAAATCCTATAGCTTTACCATTCATTTCTTCAACAGCTTTGGCATTTTGCTCCGTAAGTAAAGAGTTCATAATAATACCTTCTTCTGCTTCCTTACCGCATATAGGACAAAGGTACTTAACTAAAGATATTCCAAGTTTATTACTCATGTTGACATCTGCAATTAGGGTCATGTACTACACCACCGACACCTCCCTGTCCATAATCTTTTTCAAAACTAATGTAAGAGTGTCCTTTATATTCGAACTCTGTAATAAATCTAAAGGGCATTTCTTTCGTAGTTTTATATGTAGGTGGAATAGGACCACAACTACACAGAGCGAGGCTAAACAGTAGCAATATACTAAACTTCTTCATCATTTAATTCATTTAAAGCGTTTTCTAATTCTTCTGACAAACAAGTTGAACCATTATAAAAAGTAGAAACATATTTATATGTGTCTTGACCCATCTTAGTTAAGAATGTATTATCTTCATCAATCTCTTTATCTTCTATGCAGTATAAAACACCATTAAGTAGTACATACTTATGCCAAAATTCATCTACTAGGTCTGCTTCCCATGAATCCCATAAAGGTTCTGTTCTATCTGGGTGGTATCGTTGTACTAGATTTTTACATTCCTTAGAAGATAAACAACTTTTAGTTATTATTCCAGAGTGACACTCTGTTCTACTCATAATATAATACAGTTGGATTGTCCTTATGTATATCTATATTTTCTAAATTAGCTATAGCTAGTTTCTGTTTAAACTGTTCTAAATCAAATCCTTTAGTTATAGCGTGAAATCCATTCACAGTTGGAATAAGATCGAAAACTAATCCGCTTCCAGAATGTCTGCATTCCATAGCTATACCTAAATACTTATTGATTAACTCTGTGTCTTTAGTATCAAAGTCCAGAATCCAGACTGATTTATAGTTAGAGTTTCTTCTTTGACCTATAGCTTTAGATACACACTTAAATAATTTTCTAGAATTACACTCAATAGCTTCTGTAGCTTCTCTAATTATCTCAAATTGTACTTGCTTACAGTTTCTAGGGTTTACCCAAAAATAAGCTCGTGCATTGAAAGTTTTACACAATGTAGTTATTTCTTCTTTCTTTTCTAAAAATGTTTCTTTATCAAAGAAGTGATAATCTTTAATTACATTATTATTACTTCCAATATTACATTCTTTCTTTCTTTGTATCACTTGCACAAAGAAAAAATCTCCCTGGTCAGTGAGATTATCAAACCAGGGAGCTATAATATCAAAATTATCTACCATCAATCAAGTTATTTAAATATGCCTCCAAATAAATCTGACATATTAAACCCACTAAATGTTGTATTTCTACAATCAGTTATAACTAATTCAAGAAAGTTATCACCATATTTTCTACGTAGGTAATCTTCTAAAGAACATTTAGCTATTAGTTCATTCTCCTTATTCTTAACCTTAACCTGTTTGCCAAAAATAGTTCCAGATTTAAGAGTTACATTATAGTCTATTGTAAATATCATAATTAATCTTCATTTAAAGGATACATATCTTTATATCTATTATAGAAACCTCTAATTACTTTTTCAGTAACTTGAAGCTCTCTATTTTTATCACGCTCTATACAAGTAGACAAAGGAGTATCAAAGAAATCCTTGTACTCAATACTGTAATGCTTATAAGGTCTAATTAAATTGTCATAGTTGGTTAATACCTTGGCATTCAAGTTAGTATTATCTATAACAATATCATAGTTTCTGTCTAATGATGCAAGAATAGCTTCATCTTGTATATTTTGTACTAGCTTCTCCCTACTAGGAACCCAGTACTTACCTAACATAAGTCGAATATCATCTTGATTTATTCTAACTCTATGTTCAGGGTCTTCAAGAACCCATTGCTTAGCCCAAGTGCTTTTTCCACTTGCAGGAAGTCCTCTAGTTATAATTAATTTATTCATATTAAATAAAACTTAGTAAAGATGCAACTATTAGAAATGAGATGACTCCCATAATTACACCAAAAAAATTAATAATCTGTTTTCGTAATTAAATAACATTAAATAATAGATATAAGTTGAGTAATTATCTCTTTTAAATCAGAGAGAACTTGAATTTCTCCCTTTTTATCTAAATAAAAGTCTGAACATTCATCAGCTAATCTCTCTTTTAAACATTCTATAATTGCATCTTTATTTCTATTTATATCAGAATTTGTAATATAATCTGAAAATCCTAACATTAGCGCTTCGTTGTAACTAGAATCACTAATATCAATGTAACCTGATAACTCCATATTTAAAAAGCTTCTATATAACAACCTGGAAATGTCATGTAAGCATCGTCAAATGCGGCATCTCTTTCGGATTCAATATCTTCATTGTAGCGGTTTGAGTATTGTTCTCTCCTGCCATCTGGATGATGAATTATAAATATCATATTTAGTCGTTTCTATCTAATTCAAAATTTAAAGTTAATGTTAAACTAATAAATATTACTAGCATTAATCCACACCATCCTACTTCATTTCTAAGTACTACTAAATATGTACAAATAATGAAAGGTATTAAATGTAATATTCCTATAATTAATAATCTTTCCATACATATATTAATGTATCCAATGGTCTCCTGTTTCTGGTACTGCTGGAATAGGTAGTTTATCGCAGAAAATAGAACTAGCAAACTCCATACATTCTTGCAGTTTAGCTGGTACTGTATCTTTCATCTCCTTAGGAAATTCAATTACAGCTTCATCATGGACAAGATCGCATATACGAACTATTTCAAATAGATTATTTTCTACAATCCATTTAAAAAATCTACACATAGCAAACTTCAAGATTATAATACCTGTACCTTGAGTAGGACTATTTAATGCCATTCTTCCCCATTTACTACCAGCCATACTATGTTCACGTAATTCTTCTTTAGAATACTCTCTAATTCTAATTTCATATGGAACATCCTCTATTTCTTTCCACTTTTCCCAATCTTCCCAATAAATTTTATGTCCTGTCTTTTTACATATAACAATATAACCATGTTCTTTAACAAAAGCAGAACCTTTTTCTTTAAATTTAGCTATTCCTGAAAAACCTTGATTATAATTCTCAGCTATTTCTTTAGCTTCTCCCATTGTACAGCCAAGCGAGTTTTGAATAGCTTTAGCAGAACCTCCAAACTGTTGTGAAAACTCTACTGGTTTAGCTTTCTTTCTAAGGTCAGGTCTTTTATCTTTAATATCTTTAACTTCAATACCTTCTAACTCTTTTGGAAAACAGTGTTTAGCTGTTAAAGAGTGGATATCACCCGATCCCTCAAGATATTCCTTAATCATGGAAGGTTCATTATATATATCAGCACCTAATCTGCTCTCTAATGCTGAATAATCACAGGAACACATTAGGTTACCTTCAGCAGGAATAAAAGAAGCTCTTGTATCATCATCACTTGGTAGATTTTGTAATTGAACAAACTTACATCTAGAAGCAGGAATACCTTTATATTTAGCTAAATCAGCGTCAGAATCTTGTGAGTTACCACAAGACATTCTACCAGATGATGCACCAAGTTGTTTAAAAGTAGTGTGAATCCTACCAGTTATAGGATTAATAGCATCAATATATTGTTGTCCATAAGTACTGCATACTTTTACAGATTTCTGATACTTATCATAAAACAAATCTATAAATTCATCATTTATACCTTTTTGCTTTTTGATAAGTTTCTCAACCATACTTTCTTTAGATTCTCCAGTTTTCTTATCCTCAGTTTTTGTTTTAAAACCCATTTTTTGAAGTAAAGGAATAACCATATCTTGACTATTCCAATTCATTGTGCAAATAGGTTCTTCATTATAATCTAAAAATAAATCACCTTGAAGCTGTTTCTCGAAATAAGGATTTTTAACCCATTTTCTAAATGAATAAATATCAGATTCTAAAGTTTTCTCATGCTTGTACTGAGCAAAATGTTGTTTTTGCAACTTTTTTATTTTCTTATCAGCAAATGGTTGCATATAATCCACATTCTCATATACATATCCCGGAGTAACATTTTCTTGTGTATAATTCCACAACCATTTAGTTAGTTCAGATAATGCTTCTTCTTTCTGTTTTTCATTCTTAGTCATTATAGCTTTCCATTTTTCTACGTCCAGCTTAATACCACACCACTCTAAATAAGCTATTACAGGAACAAAAGCATTTTCTAGTTTAGCTCCTTGTAAACAATGATTATTTATGCAATCCTGTATTTGAAGTTCCATTATATCTTCAAGGTCTACAACATCTCCAGCTGCGTATTTGATGACTTTAGTATCTAAACCTCTCCAAATAATTTCTCCTCTAGTAGATTTATCAAGAAATTTATTTAATCTGCGTTCTTCTACAGCCTGCAGACTATATCTAATGTTTTTAGGGTCATAACCTAAATGTAGAAACTGTTCAGTTATCATAGTATCCCAGACATGCTTTGGAATTACTTTATATTTATAACTAAATTGACAATCAAACTTCAGATTATGTCCAATAATAAGTTTTTCTTCAAGAATAGGTCTAAATAAATTAAAATCTACTGTACTATTATCTACAACTATTTGAGTGTCTGCTTTTTTATTACCGAACTGTGAACATAATAAATTACATATATGAGGATTACGCCCAGTAGTTTCAGTATCAAATTGTACTCTCTCCCAAGAGAATACCATATCTACAGCATCTTTGGGAGAAAGCATTTTATATTCATCAGTTTCAAACAGTGGTCTTTGATTACTAACTAAATAAATCATCGATAATCGCAAATAGATATATCATTTAGTACTATATCTTTATTATCAATTTTTAGTTTGTCTTTTACAGCTTGTTCTACAGCTTCTCTCAACTCGTCCTCATTGATGTTAAGGTGTTTACCTTCTCTATACTGAGAAATTCTAACATTCACAAATGTACCCACTTCTACATTTACCTCTACAGTTAAATCTAAATCATTAGGCTCGTTCCAAGGTGCATTTGGATCATTTTCAGCCCCTGCTGGATAATAACCACTACTCATTACGCTACTCTACTATTTAACCATTCAATTCCATATTTATCTATTACATCTTCATCTATTTTTATTGAGTATATTTCAACTCCTTCTCTTTGAGACTCATACCAATCTTCATATTGGTCTTCTTCTCCATATTCTTCCTCTTTTTCTAGCTCTGGATCATATGTAAACTCATCTAAGTAACTATATGAATCAACACACTCTTCAATTAGTTCATTTGCATAATCAGAGTCTTTAAGAGGGTCATCTTCAGATTCTATTACTTCCTGAATAGAAGCATCACAAGCTACAGGGTATCTGGCAATAACTAACCACCAATCGCCATCTTTAAGGAATTGTTCTTTGGTCATTAAATAAGTTTCTTTAATTGCAAATTACAACGTTTACGCATTTTATCTAAAGCTTTTTCTTTAATCTGTCTTATACGTTCTTTACCTAAACCAAACATATTACCAATTTCCTCCTGAGGAATTTGTGGAACTCCTAGTCCAAAATAAAGCATAATTATATCATGCTCTCTTATAGAAAGAATTTCCATACATTTACAGAGTTCCTTATTAATAAACTGCTTATTAACTTCATCCTCTATTGGCTTATCTCCATTTGGTATAATATCACCTACTTGACTATTTTCTTCATCTCCTCCTAAATAATCGTCTACTGACATTAATTTATGAGAGAATTGAGCTAGATAGTCTATTGTCTTCTCTCTCAATCCTGTCATTTCGTGAAGTTCATTTGTAGTAGGAACTCTACCATTCTTCTTAATAAACTTATTAGTAGCTTCCAATATTTTAATAACTGCTAAATGTTGAGATACTGGCAATCTAATCTCTCGACTATGCCAATAAATAGAAGTATATATAGCCTGTTTAATCCACCATACAGCATAAGATAGAAACTTAACATTTCTTGATGGATCAAATTTTTCAACAGCTTTAATAAGCCCTTCTGTCCCACTACCTATTAAATCCATAAGAGGTATTCCTCTATTTTGAAATTGTTTAGCTATTGTTACTACGAACTTTAAATTTGAATTAACTACTTTTTCACGGGCTTTCATATCACCCTCTTGTGCTTTAACTATTAAATTGTTAAGTTCGGTAATCTCTAAGGGTTTATACTTATTAATATCCCGAAAATAACTTTGTAATAGGGTATTAGACCTATCAGTATAGATTATTCTCTGTTTATTCACCTATTGTAGATTTAGCTAATTTTCTAGCTTCATCTAAGTTCTTTTCTTCTTGGGTTGGAGTATTAAGACCAATTCTAACACTGAGAATAGTAAGATAAGTTTCCATTGCTTTGAGTTGTCCTATTAATAAATCCTTATTAAGATTGTCTATAGAAGTTTTATCTACTTTATTAACTAGAAAATCTCTAAGTTTTGTAGTTTTATCATTTAATTCCTTATATTCTGTAAGAAGTCTGTCAAATGTTTCGGTATCCATTAGTTAATTTATTTATAGTTAAAATAGAATCTAGAGCCATAAGTATCTAATATATCCTCTTCTTCATCCTCAACAGATTTCAACATAAGTAGGCTCGTAAACATGAGCATAGCTATTATTAAGAATAGAAACATTATAGATTTCAGTTTTATTCACTTTTAAATACTTATCTTTACAAGTATGTAAATGCCCACAGAATACGTATCTAGGCTTTATTCTTTCTATAGCTGCTGCTAAACTCTTACCTCCAGCATGGATAGGTTCTGAATTCCATTGACTAGGAGGAAGTAAGTCTAAATTGCCTAAAGCAGGAGTGTCATGTGTTAACCAAATATCTATATCATCATCAACACAATCATATAATCCTTCTAGGAAAGACTCCTCATGCATAAACGCCCAATTACCAAATTTATGACATTGTGGAGAACCATAAACTTTAATATCTTGCTCACCATTTGCTCTAAAAATAGCACAATCATTTTTTAGATATGTTAGTTTAAAGTTAGATAGATATTCAAGAGCTTTCATTATTGGATAGTTCTTCTCCATTTCAAAATCATGATTTCCTGCAACTATAAATACTTCTTGACAAGGAAGCTCTTTAAGCCACGGTAGAAAAGTCTTAAATAACCATACAATAGATTGAGTTCTGTCTCTCTGTATATCTAAAGGTACTATATCTCCAGCTATTAAACATAAATCACATTCTTTAATCTCTGGTAGAGTTCCGTGTAAATCACTTATTGCACATATTTTCATAACATTTTAGCTTTTCCCTCTTCTGTAAGATTGTCAACAATATCTATAACTATATTCTTATCATCTACACTGTGGCTCCATTTATGATATTTAACTACATCTTTAAGAAGACGATTATTATATAGTATATCTAGTATAGCTTCCCAAGTAGCTATATTTCTAGTACCAGAATCTTTATCTTCTTTAGTTACATAATTAAACACCCATAGTAATTGCCATTTTCTAAAGAATGTAGTTGCTATATATGGATCCCATTCATGTTCTACATGTTCATATTTCCATTTCCAACCTAACCCACTTGTTCTAAAGTCAATTATTTTATTATATTTGTCTTTAGTTATAGGCATACCGAAAAACCAAATTATTTCTCCGTAGTGAAAATGAATATATGGACGTTTAAACAATTTATGAACCTTCCACCAAGTGTAGAATGGATTGTTATATTCATTCCACAACTTAGTGAAAGGCATATTAAACCTAAACCAGTTTTTAAGCTTCATCTTCTATGTTAGACTCTCCTTTATCAAGTTGTTCTTGCTCTTTATTGAGGAATTTAAAACACTTTACCTTGAAAGCATGACTAAGACCATCTTCTTTCTTAATAACTAATCCTTCATGTGGAACTTTATTATGGCAAGAAGGTGAATTACATTCCATATAAAAGTGTTTATCATTAGATAATTTCTCAAGGAACATATTAGACCATTCTTTATCATTTACATCAAGGTCAGGATATAAATCTTTAGCAAATCCATAGTAATATTCCGTCACAGGGGTTAATCCCACTGAATTACAATACTGTTGAACTTCTTTTGCACTAAACTCGTGTACTTCTCCATCAGCATTAGTTAATGTAATTCTATATGGTCTTACTTTGAAATGTTTCTCAGGCTCATATACTAAAACATCGGGAGCTACATTTGGTTGTTTACAACCGTAGTCATAATTCTTTTGTACATAGTTGCCACTAGGTAAATATCCTACAATTTCTGCATAGATAGTCATACCTTTCTGCAAATATGGACGTAAGTAGTTATCAGCATATTGCCAAACATCACAATTATAGTAACCTTGACTGGCTTGTGGATTATAATACTTATTTTTAATTACACTTCTGGATGCATACAAGTAATCATAGATGTCAAAAGAGTATTTAGTCAACCATTTAGCTAGTTTCTCTTTCCAATTTAGATTCTTGTGGCATAATACATAAGCGGAAATATGAGAAGTACCATGTATCTTTTCTGAAATATGAATTAAATCATCTGGATGAATCACTGAAGGATTCTTTTTGAGGATAACTGTGTCATAATGGAATCTGAACTGAGAAGGGATAACCTTATCGAGCGTTTTCTTAACCTTGTGTGCTGCTTTTGAGCCTCCCCCAGGAGTTCCTTGTGTTCTTTTAACGACGTACTTTTTATTAACCCAGAATGTCTTGCCTTCATGTTCTACTGTATCAAATTCTGTACCTTCAATTAATTCTATCTCCTTATTAGTTTCAGCTATAACCCAGTTAGTAAATTCTACAGCAGGCATTATAAATCCTTCTGATAGTTCACCTCTAAGTTTTACAGCTTTAACTCTACCATTATCTTCAAATAGACCAGTCTTTTCTGGATTGTTGTTTAACTCCTTATGTCTATATAAATTATTATATGACAGTAAATTAGGATTAATACAACAAGCTGTAGGGAAATAAATATAAAGCCCTGGTTCAGCATCTATTGACGTAATGATATTAAATCCATCAATTATGCAGCACTTTAACTTAGTAACTTCTGGGTCAGAATGTTTTTTAAAAATCTGAATATTAACTACTTTGGCTAGGTAGTTTTCATTTGCTTTCTTGCCTTTGATTAGCTTCATTATTAATTAATTCTTGAGAGAACTTTATATTATCTAATGAAATAATTTCAGATACCCAAGGACATTTATCTGAAATTGCTAATCTAATTGCTTCTTTAACTTTTTCTTCTATCTGTTCTTTAGTTAAATTAGCATATTTACTTTTATCTATTTTAATACACCAAGGAAGAGTCGGTTCAAACCCTCCTTGGTGTACTTTTATAGTTGCGTCAAAGTTTATAGTATATTCTTTTAATTTGGAAACATACTTAGTCTTTGGCTTCTTTTCAATAACAACTTGTGGAACTGCTATCTTCTTTCTTGGCATTATTTACAAGTACCTGTAAATACTATAGAGTTATAATATTCGCATATAAAGTTGGCATAAGTCTGAGCTTCTGCTTCATCCGTGTCATTATTAAAATAAAACTGAAAGCAATGAATTAGTTCATGTGCAAATGTGTTAAATATCTGCTTTTCAGTCAGTTTGACAACCTCTTTATCTACCTTTACCGTTCTAGCTATTCTGATTTCATTCTTAGCATCACAGAAGTTACCATACTCTCCTCCTTCTAACTCATCTTCAATTATTACTTTAATAGTAAAACCAGCACACTTAAACTCACTTGGTATCGTTGGCAATTGCATTAACTACTTTCATTAATTGTTCGTCAGTTATCTCGGAAGTCCATTCAGGTAATTTAATACCAAACCTCTTAGCATGAATAATTAAATATTCTGAAAGCATAGAAGAAGGATAATATGTACCTTTTGGTTCATACTTATTTAATATAGAATATTCTATATCTGATATTTCTCTAGGCTCAAATTGTAGAATATTAATATTAAAGAAATTCTCAAATGGAATAACCAGTTCGTGTAATTTAAGTTTAACCTGTATATAGAAACGAAACTCATCTTCACTTAGTATTTCATAAAAAGCTACCTTAGGATTAGTTCCATCATCTATATAATCATTAATTAAATAGTGCTTCATGCTCCTGTTTGAATTGTATAAAAGTTAATATTTCCTTCTCCTACTATATGTGCATCGGTTTCTACTTCATCACAATAGTATTCTACTTCTCCTTCAAAATCTTCAATTATAGTGGCACACCAAGGATGTTCTTCTATCCACTTAGCCCAATTAGGATTATATGCCAGAATTTCATCTAATAAGAAGACACTAACTAAACCGGCATCTGCACAAAATTCACCTATCTCTTCTCCACAGTCTGGGATATAGGTTTCTTCATTTCCAAATTCTTCCTCATATAAATTATCCTTTATATCTTGCTCTACTTTATTTACAAAGTCTTTTGGATTTTCACTTATTTTATATGTGTTACAACTCCAATCTCCGTAAATAGTTGGCTCTGTAAAATAATTATGAATGCCTAATACTTCCATATCTTCCCCAAAATCACACTTTGCCCAATCATCGTGTTTCGGATATTCATTATAATATTTATCACAGGCTGCTTTATAAGCAAGTTCATCAGAAGTTTTATAATCAGTAAATTTCTTACTATTTATACTTGGAGAAAGATTGAAATCTTCAGGTTGTGGAATCTTTATCGGATTCTCTTTAATAATATAACAAGGGTCAGTAATTACGATAGTTCCTTTAAAATACATTAGTCTGGAAAATTTAAAGTTAGAATAGCTCCTACTTGTGCATTGTTTAGTCTATCTAAATCATACTTATCAAATCTACCTATGGATTTATCTTTGTAAATCACTTCATAATAGCCGTTACCTATTAACTTTATTTTCATATTAGTTAGTTTATTCATAATCCCGTATCGCAATAATTAAATTAAATTTAATTCTTTAGCTTCATCTTCAAATTTCCATATATACCCATAAGCGGATTTCATTTTATTTCTAAGATTTTTACTAATATTGGCAAATTTATATTCAGTTTCTTTTTCTATATCAGTATAAGAATCCCATTTTTTGACTAACTTTAGATTTTTAGTAAACTAATAAACAATTGGGTGTTCCTTTAAATATTGTTTACGACTAGTTGTGTCTAAAGAAGAAGTTTCTTCTATTCCTGTATATGGTATTTCTCCATTTATTATTTTATTAACTAAAGATTTTTTAGTTTTTCTAAATTCTTCAAGTCTTTTAAATATTTCATCATCTGAATAATCTTCTTCATAAATCCAAAAACAATTCTTATAAACATTTAATCTTCCTGTTAAACATTTATTAATAGAACATTTAGCAGATGGGTATTCCTTAACAATTGATTCCAAATTATCCCAAAGCTTAATTATGTCCCCATTTAAATAGACTTGGTAAATTGGTTTATATTTGTACTTATATATTTTAGATTTCTCTCTAAGAGTATTAATTATCTCAAATCTTTTAGAAAGATTTTCTTCAGAAATCCAAATATAATCGTGTACTAAATTACCTTTTTCTGCTAAATTAGCTGCTGCACATATAGCACTTGAATTCATTTTTAAACATCTAGCAGCCTCGCCTCTTGAATTATAACTTTCAATTAAATCACCAAATAAATCATAACAGTAAACAGGAGTAGATTTAGTAATATGATTTTCTTCTTTAGCTTTTAAATATCGTTGATATTTATTTTCTAATTGATTTTCAATATTGTCATTTTTGTAAATCCAAAAATAACCACCACAAGTAATACTCCTAGGAACTATATTGATACCTAGGGTATCTTCTGCTAATTTTATACAACTCCATTCTTTTATAAATTTTTTATCTACGGAGTATTGAAGAATCTTTACCGCTAAATGATGTTTATCATAGGTTTTCCCTATCATGTGATTACTGTGATGTTCTTCCCTAGTTTTATTACTCTTTTCTATAGCTTCCTTAGAATGAGCAGATTCAGGAACATAATTGCCTCCAATTGTTGCATTGTATCCATATTCAGGATTATTAGCTTCATATTTGCTAATATATTCTATTTCTTTAGAATCTAAAACGTTTTTTACTAATTTTTTATTTTCAGGAGTTTTATCATAAACCCCATCTGTTTGCCATAATATATATTTTGAGAAATTTTCCCACCCATATTTACGTAACGCATTATGAAATGGTAAATTATCTATTTTTCTAAAGGTATCCCCAAAATGACAACAAAACCTAGAATAAAATTTAGTTATTGTTTGTCCAACATAAACCTTTCCATTAATATTATTAACAAATAAATAAATAGTTCCTATATATTCGTTATATTTTGGAACTTTAACTTCTGATAATGAAAAATCTGAAAAATCAATTTGAAATTTTTGTGAAACTTGTGGCTAATAATTCTTTTTAAAGATTTGCATATTTATAATAATTTAAATTAAAAAAATTAATTTGATATTTATATATGCAATCTTATGTATAAAAAATTCACCTGCAAAATATAAGTAAGATTATTTGGAAGCGGAATTTAAATCATATCTAAAACATATAAAATGTGGTTGACATGGTATACCATCATCTGAATATTCAAAATATTTGCAATCACCTAATTTATTTTTATATTTTGTTTCAAAGTTTTCTATATATTCAGCTTTAATTTCTCTACTCCCTATAGGAGAAGCTTTAAATGTTCTTCCATCTTGCATTTCACAAATAAAAGTCATATCTTCTGAACCTCTGAGTCCTAGTTCATAACCAATAACCTTAAAAGTTTCATCTAGATAATGTTTTATTTTAATCATATCATTAGTTCTACCAGCAGGTTTATACGGGCGTTCTGGATTTCTAATTACTAATCCTTCCCAACCATTAGTGACATATTGGTCATGTAATTTTTGCATATTATCCCATCCAGAAACTTTTACATGTGGAACAATTTGAATTTGTAAATCTCCTTCATTCCATATTTTATTTGGTTCAAATGTAAAATGATATTTAGCAGCTAAATCTTGAATAAATTGTATCCGGTCTTTAGCTAACATACTCATATTATCAGTAAATGCACAATCATAACAGTACATTTCTAACCAATCACACTCATATGCATTTTTTTCTAAACGAGCTGCCCCAGAACACTGTTGAAGCGATTTTCCAAATTTGTACAATTCACAATCTAGTATTAAAGTAGGATACTTAGTAAATATGTCTATAAGAGTGGGATGTTTTCTAAGATGTATAGTAGAATAGTCATACATTTCGCCTCCACGAGAAGCTACATGTACTTCTTTACCATCCCAATAAAATAAAGCTCGTACACCATTTATTTTTCTTGATGCTAGCCATTCCTTATCGAAGATTTTTCTATTAGTAACTTTATCAGCTTGTTTAGCAAGTTGAGGCTTAATTACTCCATATTGATTAGTTTTTACATCACCGAATATAGTAAGCAATTCATCATCTGTATATTCATTAGGATGCTTATCAACTTCTTTATAGCCTTTATCTAGATACTTTTTAACTTCAGAGTTAAACTGTAAAGTATACTGCTCTTGCCAATTTCTCTTTTGTTTAGTTCTATCTACAATAATTTGGGGCGAGAGAGTTGTTTTCCCCCTCACCTGACCATAGCTACGTTGAATTATATAACCAGCTACTTCATCATGCCATTCTTCATCACACTCTACAACAGCGAATCTGAATTTACCCGTACTAGCTCTTCCTAATAAATACTTAATCATTACTTACGATACTTCTCAACAATATTCCACAAGTCATCTATAGTTTCAGTAGGTATTACATTGTTATTTTCATCATATGCTTGATTGTCAGCTTCTCCTTCAAACAATGCAGGCTTCTCATAGAGCCACCAATTAATCCAGTCTATACCTTCATCATCAAACAAATTAGTATAAGTAAGTTCAGACATTCTAGAGGAAATATCTCCTAATGGTAGGTTAAATAAATCAATGCCGAAATCGTCCCATCTGTCTAATTCCTTATTAAATGATAATACTGTATTAATCAAATCAGTAAACTGCTCTTTTGTAATCATATCACTAAATAGTAAATAGTTAAATATACATCTAAATAATTACTAATCTAATAGTTATAGTAGATTATCAATTAATTCCACTATGTCCGTATCCTCCATCTCCTCTTTCAGTTTCGTCCAGAGTTTCTACCAGTTTAAAATCAGCTTGTTCACACTTATAAATAATACCTTGACCAACTCTATCACCTGTAAGAATAGTAAATGGTTCAAATCCGTTGTTCTGAATAATCAAACCAATGTCTCCCCTATATGAGCTGTCCACAACCCCATAAGAATTAGCCATAGTAATTCCGTTCTTCAAACCAATACCACTTCTAGTTACTACTGCCAACATATAGCCCTCTGGAATACTCATATGTAAGCCAGTTGGGATAAGTGCTCTACCTCCAGGACACACAATTACCTTACTAATTGTCCCATCTTCTTTATAACCAAGCACACAATTCCAAGTAAACTTTTCTTTTACTTTTGAAACATCAGCCCTAAAATCAAATCCAGCATCGCCTTTGGTTGCATACTTAGGAAGTTCATTAATAGACTCATTAACTACAGGTACTTTAATCATTACAATAACGGTTTAAAATTTCTTTAATATTATCTAGAGTACAATCATTTGATTCACTATAAAAAGGAATCGTATGTGTATTATCTCTATATAAAGCAAATGGAGTTTCTCTTGCACTATATCCTCCTTTTAGTTTATAAGCTTTTTTCTTCTCTTTATAATGAGATTCATTATAAGCTCCATATTCTAAAACGGGAAACTCTTCTACTAAAGCATCTACTTGTTTTTTAAAATCTAGACAATTATCGTTAAAAGCTATCTCCAAAATCATTTCCAGAACTTACTAGTTATATCTTTAGTTATAGGTTTCCCACAACTATTATCTATTTCTAGCATTATCTGATTAGTAGTTTTACTGTTTAAAGGTCCATATTCTTCTTTATAAGGACCTAGTTTAATGTAATCGAAGTTAACTAAATCAATATCAGGTGATAAATGACTTCTACCACTATACCAACCAACCTTTATAGCATATATCTGTTTTACTGCTTTTGCAAGCATATTAACATATTTTGGCTCAGAGTCTCCACCCATGAACCCCACACAAGTAATGCCTTCATTCTTATCTATCAGAGCATACAGAGTCTCTAGATAAAGAGGCTCTCCTATATCTTCAGCAAGATAAGACGAATGGCAACCAGTGCAATGGCAAGGACATTGACTGATATTGATACACAAACTAGTTTCGTCAGGAAACTCTGAGAATGTGACCATTGATTCAACATATTTCAACATATCTTTAAATATTTATAAACCTCTTGACATATTTCATCTTCTAGTTCCTCATTAAAAGTATCATTATATATAATTCCTTTACTCTTAAAATATTGGGCTAAATAATAGTACAAATTATCACCTATATAGTATATCCAAGAATATTTATCTAACGTACTCTCTAGAAGTTCTTTCTTTATAAATTCTGAGAAATCCTTTATATCTAATTTATGATATGCTGTGTATGGAATCTTTATCTTGTCCATGGTACTATCTCTTTGGTAGCAGTATCAAGCACAAAGGTTCTACAGCAATCTAACATAGCAAACTCTGAATTAATAACAGGCTCAGTTCTACCACCCCAAGTGTGACCAAATATCTGATAATATTCTGGAAGGTGGGTCTCTGTAGCATAATCTTCTAAAGAGTTCCAAATACAAGAACCATATTTATTATAACCTCCTCTAGAATATGGTACTTCATCAAGATATTTACACTCTTTACCTGAAATAAAATCGTCAAACAACTTATCTAAAGTAAGATTATGCCATCCCAGCCAATTTTGGGTTATTCCAGCATGACTAAATAAGAATTTATTAGTAGGTTCCTCTGTATCATCCCACAATTCATAATAAATTTGTGGTTTAAGTTGTTTCAATAGATAGCTAACCTCATTGTGACACTGTTCGTCATATCTACACTCACAAAAACCATTTCTATAGGTTTCATCGTGATTACCCCACAAACAGATAACTGAATAAGGAGATTCATTTCTTCGTTTTTCCACGAACTTCACTAACTCCTTGAGATTATTTCTAGATTGTGCATGATTAGGCTCTCTAGGTACATAACCTCCATAAGGGTCATGATAATCCCCTAAGAAAATTATTTCACCCTCCCAATTATTGCAAGGAGTTTTCCAGAAGCCACGTCCATGAACATCTGGAATAATTAATACTTTAGTCATTTAACCACTCTTCAAATTTGTCCATAAATTCTTTATCATCTAACAATGCTGTGATATTTTCATCACCTATATCTCCATTAATAGTTCTATAGGGATCTATTTTATCTATAAACTCTTCTAAATAGTTTTTTAGATTATCTTCTAGCCAATCTATAACAGTTCTCTCATAACTAAATCTTTCATCAAACTCAGGAGCAAATTCATAATACAAATTTTCTAAAGCTTGATATAACTGTTCTATGTCAACGTTATACTCGCATTGCTCTGTCCACACTAAATTAATTTTATTCGTCATTTTCCCGTTCTTTTAGATATTCGGTATAGTAATCTACTAACTTATCCTCACAAACTTCCTTTATCTGTTCAGCAACATCTGTAGGAGTTGAATTATCTATAACATCATCTTCTAAATCGAAATGCTGTATGAAATCATCGTACCAAATATCTGGATTGTAAAATATATCATCCACAATATCTTGGGCAGTTACGCCTTCACCATAATCTGTTATAGTTTCTTCTGGGTCTATATAATTCTCTAACCACCCTACTATAGAATCTACGTTATAGCTATACTTACTAGCCATATTTATTTGTTTCTGATATACAAAATACATTATAAGAGGGATTTAAATACTTTAACGATAGTGCTCTTTTGAGCAGTAGGATACTTATCTAGGATACTTCCAATAATTAACTTAGTGCATTTCACGTCAATGGTCATTACGTCTTTATATTCTTCTATCCAGCTTTTAATAGCATCCTTAATCTCTTCTTCTGACGGTTCTTTAGGTAAAAATTCCTTAATATAGGTAATTTCAGAAGCTTCTGTGTGCGCTAAATCATTTCTATTAGCCTTTACATAGGCTTCTACAGATTTTTCACGCTCTTTAATCATTCTTTGAAGAACTTCTATTTCAGCAACCTTTTTGTCAGAATGATTGTTGTTTAACAAAGCTGCTTTAATTAATTGAGCTGTATTTAACAAGGTAATATTGCCATTCTTTCTAAAGCTAACAATCTCGTTATCAATTCTCTTTTCTAATTCTGTTCTGTTATCGTCTTTCATCATTTATTTCAATATGTGGTGCAACCATCCATTCAATTTCTGATTCTCTATGTCCCATAGAGTCTAACCAATCTTCTATCTCTACACTTGTCATCTGTAATTTTGGTAAGTCGTAAATCCAGACTTCACCTGCACAATAATTCATTACAACTACTTGCTCCATAAAGAATTTATACCTACTCGTAGTCATAATCAACCATAGCTGTTAAATAGTTAATAGCAGCTAGCTCTCCACTATGTAAACTAATTAATCTATCTCCTATAGCTATATCCCATCCTTCTCCATTAGCCCACTCTGTAACTACTATATAATCATTAGTATTGTTGTAAGTAAACTTTTTTAATGAACAGGATACTGATTTAAGTTGTTTCTTTTCAATTTGAGTCATTAAATAGAAAAAAGGAGACCCAATTTCTTGAGCCTCCTTATATTTAAAAATTATCCTCTATGTAATCTATTAATTCTGAATATGAAGAATCATCAAGTGAATCAAATTCAACTCCAGACTGAGTATCTACCCAGTGGCATAAAGCAGCATCTCCTTCTGGAGTAGCTAACCACTCCATAATCTCATCCAGAGATTTATTAGAATGGGTGTTATGTAACCAATCAATTAGTTTAGATTCACTAATTTCTAATGTTACTATTGAATCAAGTTTCATGTTTATTTATTTAATAATTCACGAATCTTATCAGCAGGAACAGCTCCACTAAGTCTGCCAATCTCTCTATTATCTTTTAAATAGATAAGAGTAGGCATACTTCTAATTTGATATTTTAGGGTTTCTGCTTCATCTACTTCACAATCTACTGTAACTAATTCAACATCTGGAAATTTTTCCAAAACCTTAGTTAAAGTAGGTTTTAGTGCTTTACATTGTGAGCACCATTCTGCCTCAAATTTTAATAATTTCTTCATTAAAACTCAATTTCTATCATAGTTAGTAATTTATTTCTGTAATTGAGCCTATATCATCAACACTATAACTATCTATCATCAAGTTCCCATTATCTCTAATCTCCTCTTCTTGGTCATTTTCAGATAAAGATTTAAACTTTTCAAATTCCTCATCATTTAATATCAGCTCATAATGCCCATATCGTAAATAACCTTGTACGTAGTCTATGTCTGCAACTATTTTGTGAAACATATTAAAGATTTGGTTTATAACTAAATACTTGTTCTCCATTTCGATACTTTCTCATAGCAAACTCCAATTGTCTTGGGTCGCTCCAGTTATCTACACACACTAAATCCTTTATACCCTCTCTTTCGAGATATTTAATTTATTAATAACATAGTCTTTAATTTCAGCTTTGCGTTCATCTGAAATTTTATCAATATAAGATTTATATACTGAATCATTAGCTTCATTTCTAAAAGATTTTAACATATATACTTCACAAAAACGTTCCTCAGTTATTTTTCTCATATTGTTAAAAATTATGTTAATAATAAGGGAGTGGACTATACCATTAACCTATTAGGTTACGCATTGATAGTCTCTGAGACCCATAAATTTTTATCTATGTCAAGTATATACACGACTTATATATACAACAGTAGACTTAACATAAATTAACAATTTATATGTCTGCTGATTGCCCAATTCTAAGACTTGTTCATTTTTGAATTAAATTCAAATATACTTAGACTCTAAGGGGTTTCCAGCATATTCTGCGTTTTCATTATAACATTACTGTTATAAGGGGCGTTTAATTTCACCCGATAATCCTAGTATAATACCTAATATGCTTGCTATGACATATAGGACACTCTGTAATTGGAGCATTAACTACATGACCACACTCTTTACACTTAGACATTGGAATATTGAAAGTGAAATAATTAGTTCCATCATCCTTAGCTATATCAAGTAAGTGGAGATATTGAGTTTTACTTAAATGAGCATCAAGATTTGCATGAAGAGCTTGTCCGCCGTCACAATATTTAGATACTTCCTTGCCATGAAGCTTAAATTTATCAAGAATAGATGTATCATCCCAAGGATTATAGAAGTAACTATTATAGAGATTTTGATTTTCTGGAACTACATAACCATCTTGCTTATCCCAGTTATACATTTTAACTGCTGTGTTTTCACCAGGAATCGCCTCACTGTTAAATAAGAAAGGTCTCTTAGTATCATGAATAGAATGTATCTTATTTTGTTCTTTAACTGTACTCAAGATAAGCTGTAAGAACTCTTTATACTCTTTATTGTTGGATACTTCTAAACCAAGGAACTTAGCAGCTTCACAATAACCAATTAATCCTATTGTAGAATATAGTTTTTTGATATAAATATATCCAGCATTACAATCAGAGAACATTTTAGCATCTTCCATATCATAAAGCATTGTTTTATAAGCAATATGATATTTATATACTCTTTCTAGTATTTCTTTTAAATATAATTTTAGGGAGTCATGTTGATTACCTACAGTAGGAACTCCTCCTATAGATTTACACCAATCTTGGATAATTCTATTGAGATTAAGAGTGATAACATTACAAGAACCTGTCATAACACCTGTCATACCAGTGGTGGAACTAAAAGTATTGTCTGACATTTCATTTAAAACTCGACAACACGATGCTAATGATGTGGGGTTATCACTAGTATAACAGAAGAAACTGCCTCCTTTAGCCCATTCCTCAGCACATAACTCTTTATATTCAGGGTCAAGATACTCCTTATTATTATGGACTAAAGCCATGGTTGTTACAGGGAAAGTAATAGGTTGTGTCAATCGAATTTCACGCATAAGCTGCATAAACATTCTTTGAAGTTTATCTACTGCTGCCCATTCTGGTTTTGTTCCATCAGGATAATAAAATTCCCCAAACAGAGACTGGAAATATACCCTATCATAGAAAGAAACGTTCGAAAATGGTGAATTGTAACTTCTGTTACCGGCAGGCTGATTAACTCCGTAAATAAATTGCTTCATGCCTTTACGGATATAATGTCCCACTGTGTACTGATGTACAAAATGGCTATTAGTAACTACTTCATCTACTTTTTCATACCATTGGGGTCCAAAGTCTTGAACAACATAATAGTTAAGAACAATAAAATAATCACCAAGAGCTACAGCACCTTTACATTGAGAACTAAATAGGAATACGGCATTAGTTACCTGACCACTAAATGACTGAATATCATTTGGAGCACTTGGAGTAACTCCATCAATGTTACCTACACCATCAAGCATCATTGGATAGAGTGTAACTGCTTTACAATATGGTTTAACTACAGGAGAACTAGCTTCATCATGCGTATAAATAATATGATTCTCTAAATCTTTTATATACTGTTTACCTAAATTTTCGTCTGGATAAAGACTGTTTAGTTCATCCTTCATTCTTTGTCTTTGGATGATTCTATTAGTTACTTTATAAACTTCCCCTTCCAAGTTAGCAGCATTTTTAGAAGCCACATTAGCATTAGCATCTGTTTCAGATGAACTCGAAGCATTCTCATTAGAATCCTTATAATTAGTCATATATTTGATTCTATCTTGAGCAAATCTAGCTTTTTTATGTTCTTCTCTGTATACTACATAAGCTCTAAATACATCAAAATATTCATAATCATCTAGAGTTTCCTCGATTTCGTCTTGAATTTCTTCTATAGTCATCTCATTCCAGAAATTCATTTCTGAAACCATATCTCTAATTACACTTTCTACATTTTTATATCCACAGGCTTCAAATGCCTTAGTTAAAGCGTTAAATATCTTATCAGCATTAAATTCTTCTTTTGTTCCGTCTCTTTTTATAATGACCATACATTCTTTTTATTCATTAAATTCTTTACATCTGAAGATAGCTTATCTGGATTATAATTATCTAAAGCTACTACAAAGTTAATTAGCTTAAAGTTATCCGCAACATTATCCTTTATAAGTCTATTAACTAATTTAGTTAGAGATTCAGATACATAGCATTCATTTTTTATATCTTTAGCAAAGTAATCTGAATCAATTCCATTTATTAATCCCCAGGGACTATTTTCGCAAGACTCATAATTTATATACCCCACAGCATCGTTTCCTTTGTAAGCTATAATTATACCTGTTGTATTTTCATTTATAGCTCCTAGGTCAATAGCATCTGATGATTCACTTGGTAATATAATATCTTTCATTTCAGAGACTCTAAAAATTCATCAACATCAGGATATTCTTCATCATAAAGAACATCATCAATCTTAAACTCTTTAATAGTAAAATCAGGTCTTCCATTATTGTGCCAATACTCCTCTACATGCTTAGCACAACTATTAGGACTACCGACACCTAGAGCTATTGTCATATCAAACTGATTTACTTCTCTAGAGTGACCACTATAAAAATCTCTACACTTTTTGATATTAGTTATACATAAATCAACAATACTCTTACCTACAAGTCCATTACCTATTAGAGTTTCTAGTGGTTCGACTTTCTTATAGTCTCTATATCCTGGTCTATCTTTAGTTGCAGGTTTATAATCATCCTCTAATCCTCCTTTAACTAGATAGTCAATAAGAGTGTCAAAAGTATCATTCCAATTATCTACAATACCATAAGCAATTTTAAAGGAATCTCTTAAATACTTAAAATTCTCTTCTGACAAATAATGTCTTCTATATAGAGGATTTTCCTCAGAATCCTTAAAACCACTTGCAATAAGTTTATCTAAATCTATTGATGGTTGCGCCCATCTATACATATCCACTAAACATCTGTGAATAGCCTCATTAAGAATGTTTTCTCTTGTTAACATTGATAACTTATTTAATAATTCAGTATTGTATCTAATTAGTTATTACCTTTGATTGTTCCCATTAACATATCATCTTCTGTAACTACGGAATAATTAATGCTCCATTTAGTGTGTCCAAAGTTAGCTACAATATAGTTACTGCTTCCATACATACTACCTACAGAGATATAATCAAATTGCTTACCAGTAGTATAAGCATAATTATGTAAATCTCCTTTAACTACATAGATATGGTCATTATGCAGATTCTGTTCTGCTAAATAATTAGCGAAATATAATTCAGTTTGAGGATTAAGTGTGAGTGGAAATTGGCGAGACTGATTGTTATTGTCTTTGCCGTGCATATAAACGTATGTGTGTCTACCAATAGTGAAATAGTCAATGGGATAATTACTTATATAGCTTTTGATACCCTCATTAGCTAAATAAGCAGCAAGCAACTTTTGATTTACCCACTCCCAATCACCACCATGATTACTTTCACCTATACAAAGATAGTTAATTTCATTACACTTTATATTAGCTTTAAGAGATTTAAAGAACTCCATCATACACTCAGTGAATGCCTCTGAAATCTCTTTATTGTCCATTACCTCTGGAAGTTGATGTCCGCCTCTAGTAGTCTCTTTATTATAGCCATCAAGAGAATCACCAAGATTAACCACATATACAGCACCATAAAACTGTCCTGCAAATGTTTCTACAATCTTAGCTAGTCTAGCTTTAATTTCTTCTTTATTATAGTTAGGAAGAGGTGTAAAACTACTATACTTAGCATTATAAGCTCCAATATGCAAGTCAGATAACCAAATAATTAACACTGGATAATCAGGTTTAACATCTTTAATGTTTACAGGGAGTTCCTTATAATCTTTGTTAGTAGCCTTAATTAACTCAACTAGTTTTTCCTCACTAATAGAATTAGTCATTTGCTCTTTAGTAAGTTTAATAACTAGTTGCTTAAGGTCTCTTACCTCATTCTTTTCAACTGCCTTTAAGAAATCATTCTCTTTCTCTCTAAGCTGCATTTCTTGAAGCTCTTCCTGAGAATGTTCTTCGATTACATGTGGAGCAAAAGGACTTGATGCTTTAGTTATATTAAAAGCTCTTAAGATTCTCTTAAAGTCAACAAGAGAGTAATCTGGAAAATGACGACTAACTTGACGTTGGGTGAGACTAGAGCCATAGTAAGAATATAGTCTATAAATAAGATTCATTTCATCTCTAGTTAAAGCTCCTATTACAGGAGTTTTATCACGACGAAATACCTTAAATCTATAACTAACTATCTTACCATCTTCATCGCGAACTTGTTCAGTCTCGGCTCTCTCATCATTATCTATGTGTTCAATGGTATTATTGCCTTGTTTAACAGAATCGTATAATGCTAAAATATCTTCATCAGTGCCATTATTACGAGCATATTTAAGTGTATTAGTTAAAGTGCCATAATTATAGTTCTTTACCTTACATGCTGCCATAACACTCAAATTGTTGTTCTTAGCATAATTTAATAACTTCTCAATACGATTTCTGGTTTCCTTTTTCATTGTTAAATGTTTAAATAAGCTGTTAAGCTGTTAAAAATATAATCTACTTATAAACATCTAATTATTACTGAATCTATATTATATTCGATTATTTAGTTAATTCCAAATAATTAATCAATTAAGACCTAGAATCTCCTTAACTAAATAAATTTTCTCGAATTTATTGACTATATCACGTCCTTTATCGTGAGTTATTATATCTGTAAATGCTTGATAGGCATCGAACATACAAACATCCTCTTTATCAGGAGTGAAATAGTCTGACTTCTCATCAATTACTAATTTTTTATACGCATCAATAGCTGTAGATTCTGCTAGTTTTACCGTACCAAAACCTGAATTAAATTTACTACTAATACAGTTATCAACCCAGTGTCCTAGGTTATCATAGAGTTCATTTCTCTTAATATATGTGTTAGAGAGATTTTCCAACATAGCTCTAGTATTATCTGTAAGTTCCATAGCCTGATTTACAAAGGTGTATTCCATTGCAGTCTCAGGTTCTAGCTCTCTAACTTGTAATAATTCTGGTGAAAAGACACACATATTAAGACAAGCTTGTCTTACAGTATTTTTAAATATCTTATAGATAGGCTTACGAGTATCTAAAGCATATAAAAGACTTACAGATTGAGTATGACCTTCATATGCATATTCCCCAGGTAATTGCGCTTCAACCCATACTCTATTATAGACAATATTTTCAAAATTTACTTCGCCATCATTAGTTAAACTAATCTGGTCAGCAGGCTTTACTTGAATATTGAAATTATCTGTATATTTAGACATTCTATCTATAAAAGGTGTTACATACTGCTCAGTTGTAAAATACTCTTTCTCCTTAATTTTGGTAGCCTTACCTAGCATTAACTGCTCTAAAGATATATCCAATGTTACTTAATTTAAAATATTTATATTGGTATCTAGCTATTAATGTATCTATAAAGAAAAAAGGTGACTATCCTCACGGACAATCACCCTACTCAATTCTAACATCAACGTTAGTTTATCTAATATCTTATTATGCGTTCTCAATACCAAAAGCAATGTAAGAACCTGGCTTAGTGTTCTTAGAAGGAGTATACTTAGCAGTTGCTACTACTGCATTACCCTCAACAACATCCTTTGTCTTTACCAACTTAGCGTCACCCTTGAACTCACCACTCTTATAGAGTTCCTTGATTGCATTCTTAGCGTCAGCCTTATTAGTATCTACCTGACAAACTGTCTTGCCCTCAGCATCAATCCACTTATACATTGACTTAAACTTACGCTTACCCTCACTCTTTACATCTTCAATCTTATATGGACGCTCACGAGTATCACCAACAGCAGCTTCCAATACAATGATGTAACCAGCACCAGGACAACTCTTACCCTTCTTCTCCAAATAATCCAACTTAAATGCCTTATCATCACGCTCAGTCCAAACACCTTGATGCTTAGCCTTAGCATTCTTATAAGCCTGAGTTGCATCACCGTTGATATGGAAATACTGTTCCTCAATGCTTGAAATTGCTACATCCTTTGACTCTGCTGATACTGCTACACTCTTAAAATTCAAAACCTTTGTACTCATAATTATTAAATTCCTATTAAACATTAATCATTTTCATTCTATCTAATGAAATACTTATCTAAAACCAGTCTTCTTGACTGATGTAAACAACAATAATCTATTTTAGATTTTATCCAAGGATTATTGTGTTAATTAATGTTAATCTAAATAATTGTACTGAATTTTGACAAAATACTATCAAAATGGCACATAAGAATCTAATAACTTTTGAAGCTGTTTTGGCATATCCTTGAGAGGTACTCCGTAGTCTGGGAACTCTTTAACCCCATACATAAAGTCCTCACAAATAACCCCAAGTGATTTCAGAAAAGTTTCCTTATCTTCTTTTCCGAAATCTTTACCTATTTTTAATAAAACATCATAACAAGTAATATCTTTATTCTTTTTTCGCAATTCATTAGTTATATAACAAGTTAAAGCTATTACAGCTAACTTATCACCTAAATTGCTGTTTAAATAATATACGCTAAAGAATTTCTTATATATTGCTAATGCTTTATCAAAACTTATATCTCTAAGTTCCATTATAAGGAATATCCATTATAAGCTATTTGATATGCTGCATAACGTAGAAGTGTACCTAACTCCCATAGACCTTGTTTAACTTCAATATTAGTTACAGGTCTTACTTTAGTATAATATTGTGGGATAGTTGATACTACTAAATAATTAGCTTTTACTGTAGGTTTAACTATATTATACTCTTTTTGTACATACAAATTCAAGAGATATAAATATTCTGCTAATTCTCGGCTGTAATGGTACTTAATAATATTATTATCTATCTCTGAAACAACTTTTCCTATAGTTTTTACATCATTTACAGTAACTATATCTTGTTCCAAATCAATAGTAAAATTATCAAGCTTAGCTTTTAGTTGTAGAATTAGAGTCTTTCCATTAGCACAAATAGCTTTTACATCTAATAGAATAGCATTCTCATTTAAAGATAATGGAGGGTCCATCAACCCAGAAGGATGAAGTAATTCTTGAACTTGTGGATTGTTAGTTAGAGCTTCTACACAATTAAATACAGTATCTCGACTCTTATTATCCAAGAATATTAATTCTTTATTACTTTTTAATTTAGCAGCTTTTCTAGCTTTCCAATATGGAATACATTGCTCATTTACCTTTTTAATAATATCTGGAGTGAGCTTATTTTTATAATAATTAATCTTATTAGAGGCTTCTGTAATATCAGATGTTCTAACAGGATGCTCTAACCATACAGGATATAATTCATCTGCCATTGCTCCTAGTTTAGCAGTAGGTTTATTTAAAGCAGGAGCTAACTCGAATGATTCTGGCTGCAATACAAGTTCGTGGACAGCACTGCCTAATTGAAATGAACTATTAAAGCCCTCATCTTGAAATCCTTCAAAGAAAGCTTCCACAGAACCTCCTTGTCTCGGATTAAGAAGTCCTAATCTAGAATTACTTATATATTTCCCATATTTAGGAGAAAAATATTCAGAATCACTAATTTTCTCTAATCGAAGAGTATCTAAAAGCGGTTTAAGTATAATTAAATCTCTTAATGTTGCCATCCCATGATGTCTAACTCATTTAAATATGCATCTAGGATTTCTTCATAATCTAAGTGATAAATGCGAAATTCACATTCCACATTTTGATTGTGTGGTCTGTCAATAAGAAGGGCAGGTAATCCGCTCCTAATGGCTTTAGTTACATTATTATAACTATCGTCAATAAGAACATCACACCTGCCCTTAATTATATCAGCCTTATTACCATTCTGATGATAAGTTTGATAAATTGGTTTTATTGGTAAACCATTTTTAATTAAGCTATTTCTTGTATAGCTTTTTGGATTTATGCGTTTAGTTGAATATATATGAATGTCGAAGTTAGGAGCTTCTAATAACTCTAGATTCTCCCAAAACTCCTTATCATATTGCAACTTACGTACATTTCTAGTAATTAACGCTTGATTAGAAAAGTCACTATTTGGAAATTTCTTCTTATATGCACCCCACCAGTCCAATAGAGTATCATCTATGTCCAATGCACAGCGTAAATTACTCGTATTCCTCAATTTCATGAATATCTCCTAAATAAATGTGGTAAACTCTTTCTAATTCACATAGAAATTCATCATATTCTGTAAAACCTGCCAATTCATCATCATCAAATTTATTAGAATAATATTCAATAATTTTATCTTGACAATTCTCATAACTATTGGCAGACATTTTCAAAATATCACACTTATTATCATCATACCATGGAATTAAATAGGTATTCATTTTAACTAACTTTACTAATTAGTTCATAAAAGTAATCTATAGGTATAACAGCAACAGTACCAGGACTTTGTTCCCCGTCTTTACCTGCTTTCTTCCAACACATTACAAATGGCTTATCTTTTAATGAAGATTGGTCTCTTATTGTAAAATAATTAGGCATGTTCTGAGTGTATTTAGCTTGTATATAACAAGGAACATCCTCATCGCAAATATCCACCTTATTAGCGTCAAGAGTCTTATCTTTGTTGCGACTAGTCATACAATTTGGATAACCAATCTCTCTTAGCTTATGTACAATCTCCAATTCAAAATTTGATCCTTTCTTTTTACTCTTACGAGCCGTAAGTGAACGCCTCACGGCAGGGTCTGCCCATTGAAATGTCATTCCATCTTTAGATTTAGCACCAGAGCCTGGTTTATTAGCTCTAGATTTAATTGAATTAACTGTTAAATTAGTTACTTCGGAAGCTTCTTCTATAGTTTGGAATGTCTGAGTTTTGCCGTTCTTATAAGTTACTGTCACTTGTGTATTTAGCTATGTCTTTCCCATTCTCTTATATATTTAATTGATTCTTTAATAAATTCAATAGTCTGCTTTTTAATTATATAAGTAATTATTATATACATAATTATGAAAATACTGTGAAAATATTATTTTGGAGTGTGAGCTAATTCGGCTTTAAATAAAGATAATTTTTGTTTTATCATATTTAAAGTTTCTTCTCTGCCATATTTCTTGTAATAATCACTTATATCTTTACATCTTTTAGTTCTTGGTAAAAGAGTGACTTTGATGAACGGGTATTCTTTCTTAATTTTCTTTGAAAATCTAATGCCCGTTTCATCTAAATCAAAAAGAAGTACTATTTTCTCAAATCGTTGTTTTAAATCTTCTAAGATAGTATCTGAGATAAATTGTGTTTCACTTTGAGGAGCGCAAGCTGGTATCCCCATACTGTATAAGCACATACAATCCTTTTGCGACTTAGTTATAACTAACAATTTACCAGATTTAGGTAATTGTCTATAACCCTGAATGGTTTTAGTAGATATATTACCAATAAACCTATAGTCAGTTCTTTTTGGATAGTATATTTTCCATTGCTCTATATGTTCTTTCTTTCCAAAGTAGTATCCGTAACTAGGACACTTTGGAGTAGATTGACTAAATATAGAACCATTTAAAAATACTGTTTTACAACTAAATACTCTGTATTTATTTAATATAGACTTAGTTATACCATACTGCTTCCACCATTCTAGTTCATCTTCAGAAAATTCCTTAGCCTCTATTTGAATAAAAGTCTGCTTATCTCCATCAAATTTCTCTCTTTTAATTATAGGCTTAGATTCCAGATGCTTACCTTTAATAAGTCCAAAGTCTTTAGCTATAATTCTAAGAGCTTCATGGTAATCACAGTTAAACTTTTTCATTACAACATTTTCAAATGCAAAACATTCTCCAGTTGCAAAATCTTTAAAATAAAGTCTACCTGATTTACCTCTAAAGAAACTACAAGTTTTATGATGGTCAGAACGTAGAGGGGACACATATAAACCCTTATCAATAGGTAATCCTAGATAGTAGCTCATATATGTCTCCTCATTATTTTCACTTAGAAGAAACTCCCTAGTAACTTTAGGTTCAAAACTAAAGTCCATAGAGAATTATTTAATTAAAGCAAGTTGTCGAGGTCCAATTCTTCCTTAGGAGCTTCATCAACTCCTACAGTATCCTCAACAGCCTTGTCTGGGTCGGTAGGAGTTGACTTCAAATATTCATCACGCTTAGTTACCTCATAATCAGACCAGAAGAGCTTTGGACCAACATAGTTATCACAAATAAAAGCCTCTCCATCCTTATTAATTGCTAAAATACGTGGAATCTGAGCAACTACCTTACCATCACGATTTCTACCTGTCAATTTAATTTTTACATCTTTATCAATAACTTGTGAAGTTACTTTAATGAAAGTCTTAGCAACATCATCAAAGCTCTTAAACTTAACACTAAGTTTTTGCATCTGTTCAAAACCTTTAGGATTAAGAACTTGTGCAGTCTGCTTTACTATTGCCATAGTGGTTTCAAATGAGGAAGCCATCTGAACTTTTCCACCATTAGCACCATCAAATTCTGGTCGTACTTCATCTCCGTCCTTAGGGAAGAACAAGTCTACATTAAAGTATCCATCCTCGTTCTCATATTTAATAGAGAGAATCTTATAATGAGCTGAGGTATCTTTCTTACCATCAAACTCACGGATTTCAGCTCCCTTAAACTTCACATCATGGATTTCCCATGGTGCAAGTGGACGACGAGTGTTACGAACTGCAGAATCAGATGAAATAGCAAAATTAAATGACATATATTATATAATTTTCAAAATTTAAGTAATCATAATCTAAATAATTAATTATTATCTAATAAATTTACTTAACTCTAAATTTTTAGAGGACAAAACTTACATTTGTTAAATCAGTAGATTCATCCTCTGATATATTATCTAAGTCAGTTATATCAAGTTCATCCTCAATGTTAACTAACTCCTTTGGAACCTCCTTCTCTTCAGGCATTTTATCACCTACTAACCAATAAATGCCTTCCTCTTCAGTTGGTTCTAATTTAAAGGTAGTACCATATCCAGCCAACTTCTTATTATTAGCTCCTCCGTATCTTACAGTGTTCTTACCACTTAACAGATTACCACCCTTAGATTTAAATGCAGCATCAGTTCCAATCTTAGGGAATAACTGCTTACCTTTCTTATCATACTTGATGTCAACACGACAATCCTCACAGACTTGCAATAAATCAACAGCTCCTTGGGTAAGTGTTAATTTAGTAGAATCAAGTGTTACAATAGGTTCTGGATTCTCATCTTTCTTGGAAGAGCTTTTCTTACTAGAAGTGCTCTTTTTGGTATCTACCTTAATCTCATCCTTACCAATAAAAGTGATTTCTCCTGTTTTCTCATCAACAGAATAATGCATTACAATGTCCAGCTTCATATATTCAATAATTAGTTAATTAGTTAGTTAAATAGTCTTAATCTTCATTTTCAAAAGCATTGATAGTATCTATAACCAGTTTCATATCTGGCTCAATATACTTCTCATCAAAACAACCAGCTACGCTTCTACAAGTATCATTACCGTCAGTTCTTGTTTTAAAACGATAATGTACTTCACCATCAACATCGTCTACTACTCTCTCAGAGTAAATAATATATGAGAACATTCCGTCCAAGTTAATCTGGTTAGTTAACATCTTTCCAGTTGTCCAGAGACGATACTGTGGGTCTAAGTCAGTTCCAAAATTCTCAGTATGAGAAATAACTACAATAGTTAAATCGTCACGAAGAAGCTGACACTCTGCTAGCAAATCATAATAGTTCTTTGCCATCAATGTAAACTTTTCATATCCCTTTGTGGTTGCATTCTCAAAGGTCTCATTAGATAATAAATAATTAATATCGTCGAGAATTACAACCTTAATCTCAGGTCGAGAATCTGAAATCATATGTAATACGTTCTCAATTTTAGTATAATTATTCTGAATATACCAATTACCAATGAGTTTCTTATCCTTAATAGCTACTTTAGGATACTTCTTACGAAATCCAGGGATTTGAAGCTGCTTATTAGTACAACTTATAATAAAAGTAGACTCTGGGTCAAGGGTACGTAAACTAGTTGATTTTCCACTATTTGATTGTCCTGCTAAACAAATACAATTTGACATATTATAATATAAATGAAAGATTTGAGTTTGAATTATCTACTTCTTTTACTTCATCTATATTACTAAGTTCAACATTTAATTGCTGAACTCCCTCTTCTAATAAATAATTAGGACTAGTATACTTTTCCCAATCAAATATATTTTCTGGTTTAGGTAAGTCTGCATAATGACTACAGTCACCATAGAATCCAGTTGGTATCATCATGTCCGAAGAACCAAATCTACTTTTTAAAATAAATACTCCAATAAAACACTGTTCTAGTATTTTAATGTTATATTTTTTATAGGTAGACAATTTATATTTGTGAGGACTAAATAGACCTATAGCTACCTGTGAATCCTCTAACCGATTTTGTTATCTGGAAAGCTCTTTATCTTTCCATTCTGTATATTGCTATACAGTCCAGACTATATCTTTAACACTAATGTGCAGTGTCCCGCTTTCGTGGAGGGTTTTATAGCTACAACGTTACTTGTTTAGCATCACCTCTAGTCGTTAGGCATTTTCTCTTATTTCTAAGAGGTTTAGCACGGGGTTGTCCTCTTCAGGAGTTTCCCCGTTTAACGGAATTTTATATCGCCAATTTATATAAACAATCTGGATGAATATAATTTTTAATTAAATCAATAAAAGTTTCTTTACTATCAGCTTTTATGTATATTGTATGATCTTTGTGTATAGTAATATTAATATTAAATTTTATTTTGAAAAATTCTTTTGTCATTTCTAAATCTTCCAAAGTAAAACAATTAGTAGCAATACCAAAACTGTTACCATATTTATATCCGTCGTCCATAAACCATACTGCTATTCCTAAACCATCAAGAGTATATAATAAGTCTTTAGGTATAATCTTCTTCCCATTTACATAAAATTTATGATATAGAGTTGTAAGATATTCTCCCGCTTTTAAATGCACAAAATAAGACTTATAAGTTTTATTAGTTCTCTTATCATATTGCTCTTTATAAAATCCTTTAGTACAGAAATCAGATAGTTCATATTCCATCCATTTACAGTAATTTTCCTGTGCCAAAGAATGTGCGAAACAACCTGTTGCATGTTTTCCTTTTTTTGGTATTAACAACCCCATGTCTCCTAATAAGGAACCTATAAATATTTGCTGCTGTCTTGATGATGGAATATTTTTACAATAAATATTTGGGCTTAATCCTAAAGATTGCCCATATTCCTGAATTGCAGATTTTCCACAACCTAATTCTTTCGCAATTTGAACATAATTTAATCCTGAATAATATAAATCTAAGAATTTCTCTGTATCAAACTTTCTTGTATATTCAAAATTAGATTCTTTATCAGTTAAAGCCTCTCTCCAATAATGGATAGTAGAATTAGATACCCCTAAAATTCTTCCTATTTCTGAATCATTTTTCCCTTCTGCAAATAGCTGTAGAAACTTTTGTTGATTTACTTTTCTTTTTTTATCATGCTGAGAATCTAAATTTAATTTCTTTCTATAATTATATATGAAAGTTTTAGTTAAATTTAATTCTTTGGCAATTTCTTCATCCTCTAACCCTTGCTCATATAATCTTAAAAACTCTTCTTTATCTATTTCTGTATTTCTAGTAAATAATTTGTTAGCTTTAACAAATCTCTTAACAGTAGAAATACTAACTCCCCACAAATCAGCAATTTGTTGGTTTGTTTTTCCTTCAGATTTTAATAATTTAAATTCTTCTACAGTCATATTGAATAATTTTATTATTCAATAATAAGCTATTAGAAGAACTTTGCAAGGATTAGTTTGTTAATTAATGTTAATTTGTTTAGCGATCCTGAATCCTTATAATCCTCCATGGATGGATCTTGAAGACCTTGTTTCATTCTTTCTTGACCATTAGCATTTCTATTAAACTGAGAAATCATTATAGGAGATACAATTTTAGTATTATTTCTAATTTGAACAGAGTCTCTAGAAATTGCATCTATCTCATCCTTTTTAGTTCGACCACCACTTGCTTTTACAAGAGTCATATGGTCTATCATAATGCCAAGAAACATATTTGGGTTATTTGGAATATATTTACCATCCTCAAATTTTCCCCATTTTAATAATTCGGCATTAACTTCTTTTAAATAGATTGCTTCTGTTAAGCTGCCTTCATAAAAGGATAATCTCTCGTCAAGAATTTTAATAAAATCAGAGCATTTAGTTAAAAGCTCATATTCTTCATCAGATAATACACAGTCCTTTCCTCTAGAGAATATCTGTTTAAATCGTAATTCAACTCCAAAATTGTCAAATATATACATACTAACTAATTTAGCATATACTTGACTGCGAGTCATCTCTAGAGAAAATAATAACCATCTAGGGTCTCTTTCTGGGCTATCTCCGTTAAGATAATGAATTAAAGGTTGATATACGTAAGTCCATAATGCCCAAGTTGATTTACCTGAGCCTGAAGCACCTCCTATTAAATAGGAAGTACCTGGGAGAACTCCATCAGTATATAAGTCTAGTTTAGGTGAACCTGTACTAAGTCCTATATTATGTCCTTCTCGTCCTTCATCTACTAATTTGAAGAACTCTTCTAATCCACTAATTTTTTCTGCCATAATATTTAATTATACTACTTTAATAGCATCAAAATTAGTATTAGCTAAATCTCCATTACGTAGAGATTCTAACTCATCCCATCTGTGATCTATTACAAAGTTACAGAGACTCACACATAATAGATTATTTTCTCTAGCCCATTTAACTAATTCTATGATATGTTCATGGACTTCTGGTTTCCATCTGATTGTCTTTCCATAGAAGCGATAAAAGTCTTCTAAGCTATCAAACTTCTTAGAAACACTTCTAATACCTACAGGATTTCCGTTAATGAAACCAAATTGAGGATATTCTTCAAATAGTTCTTTACCTAACTCGAAAGAACACTTATAAAAATCTTTCACAAGATTCTTATTAATTTGAATACTAAATAAGTCTAGTCTTTCTCCCTTTTTAGGAAGTTTATAAGACTTTAGTATTACTCCTACTTCTTGTAATCTAATTAATTGTTCCAATAGGCTTCCCTTTACCTTTGATTGAAAATAAAGCTGGACAAGTTCTGCATCATCACCCTCTTGTGCGATGAGAATAATTTCTAACAGCAATAATTGATTAGCATCAATGTTATATTTTTCACAAAATAATAATTGCTGTCTTAGTGCTAAATTCTTCACGTATAATTAACATATTTAAATAGGTTAACACTAGACTTGTAATACTAGTTATAGCGGTAGAGTCTAGTTACGTGAATAATTAGTTATCTTTTTAGAAGATTACTCTTCTACCGTATGCTCAGCTTCTAACTGAACACCTTCTTGAAAATCAACGCTTGGATTAATACCAGAAATATCTTCTGGAGTAATATCTTCTGGCTGAATTTCTTCTCCAGTTACAGGAGTTAATTCAAAGTCAGGTTCAAATACTACTTCCTTAGTATACTCCAATTCCTTTATCTTCTTTTGAAGCTTTTCAATCTGCTTCTTCAAACGCTTATTTTCACTAGTGAGAGCATTTTTCATCTGATTATACTCTCGCTTTGTATAATACATTTCCATTTCTTTTAAAACCTAAATGTGAAATTAGTTATCTTCTTCTTATACAACTCATAAGGCTCTCCTTTAAGAACATGCATCAAATTCTCAACATCAATAATTTCAACTTTTGAATCTTTCTTAGCATTTTCCATCCATTTGGTTTCAATAGTATCATTAATTACTAATGTAAAGAACTCTGCTGTCTTATTCTTTTGAAGTCGGACTACTCGCCCAAGGCTTTGGACAGCTTTTGTTTTGCTACTATCAACCCCTGTTTGTATTCCTACGGACAAGTCAGGTACATCAAGTCCTTCAATTGCCATTTTACAGCTATGTAGTACACCAGATGGCAACCCAGAAAACTCTTCTATAGTTATTCTATTCTTTTTCTTACCATCTTTACCAGTATATACATATCCATCTCCATAAGACTCTGCCATTTTAACATTAGCATTAAAGGTGACAATTTTCTTATCACTTCTATACTTAATGATTTCTTTGGCTATTCTTATTTTTTCTGGATGATTTTGTACAAACTTCTTTCTAGCTTGCATGGAACGCATAAAGCTCATAGCATTAAAAGAAACTGTCTTTAAAAAGTTTTTCTGGGCTTTATAATCATTAGGAATCATCTTTTTACAATATTCCCAACGATGCTTAAATCCATCCTTACCAGCCATTGACATAGCTAAATTAAAATCCCATTGAAAGAACTCGTAAGCTTTAGTAAATTCTTTATTATACTCCTTGTAGGTTTCTATATCATTCACATCAATAATAACTACGTAGTCTTTATATTTAGATACCCAACCATTTAATAAGGCATCTTCCATAGTTATAGTATCACATACAGGAGCATATTTAGCTAATATTTCATGCCTTCCATCAAGTCTCTCAAATGTAGCAGTAAGTCCAAGGATTAATTTATACTTAGTATTAACTAGGATATTACTTAGAACCTCACTATTTATTTTATGAGCTTCATCTATTATAAGTAAATCACAAGACTGCTGTCTCTTAGAAGCCCCCATCATTACTTGAATATCAGTATTAAATCCTAAACCTCTATAGTCTAGTACTCCTTTCCATTGTTCTTTTAAATTCTGAGTAGGAACCACTACGAGTACTGACATAGTTGGATATTTACTTCGAAGTTTCTCAATTATGTCACAAGACAATTTAGTTTTACCAAATCCAGTCGCTGCTACAATAGTCCCGTGTCCTTTAGCTTTAATCCATGCCTTAAGAGCTTGAGCCTGCCTTTCGTCACGAGAAACAGGCTCAAATAAATCATGCTGCATTAAATATTACGAGTAACATCCCAGCCTTTATCTGCTGCTACTTTACAAATCTCTTCAGACTTAGTTTGCCACTGTTTAGCTTGTTCTTCACACTGGATTTGAAATCTGTAAAGAATCTTGTTAGAAAGTAACTTTAATTGTTCACTGGTTAAATTAGAGAATTTATCTCTTTGCATCATATAAATTGCCTTAAATTCTGCATAAGATAAACCAGTGTCGCAAATACGCAAATACTGATTTGGTCGCAAACTAATGCGCAATTCTTCTTTAACAACGTCAAGTCTATTCTTAGCCTTACCAGTCTCTGGGTCTTTACGATACAAATCTTTCTGCATTTCACGTGGAGTAAACCACAATCCCATCTTAATAATGAAATTCAGAGTGATATGCTGATTGTCCATAATGCCCAATAGGTCTAAACAAGCATCCATAACTAACTTTACAGGTACTTGCTGATAGTCAAGTGGAAGTCCGTCCATTAGATTACTAATTGGATACGTTTTAATGACTTCCTGGGTTAATATTTCTTTATTGTTACTAATTAGTTTTCGTAAATCTTCCAAACATCTTGTGTTAGAATACTGCTTCTCAGCTTTAAGCCATCTAATAAGAAGTTCTGCTCTACAACGTTGAATTTGATCTTGAACAATTCCAAGTAAGGTAACTCTTCCCGGATTCTTCACATCCTCATTATAAAGCATCTGTTGACAATGATTATACCACTTTTGTAACTGTTCAAAATTAGCATCAACAAGTTTTATCTCTTGCTGAACACCATTAACTTTTGGACCTTTCCATACATAAGAATTAATATCATTTGCCTTTTCACTCAAAGCTGCCTGAAGCTTATCTCCTAATACTGTCATATAATTAAATTCAAATACTGTTTCATTGTCATCTTAAGTATATTAATCTAATTAATTATAATTTCATCTAAATTCACCTTAGGTTTTTCCTCAATAAACTTTAAAAATATTACGTTAGTATATTTATAAGGTATTAAGTCTTTTCCATCAAACCATTTATCAACTCCTTCTTCAACATATCTGATATTTAGATAACCCACTTCATCTAAATTAACTGAACCATGTTCCCAGTTAGGAAAGCGTACACACATCACATATTTAAAATCTGGATTAGTAGTTTCCAAATCCTCAAATACATAATTAGTATAGCCCATACCATCAGATTGTTTAGCAACTAATCTAGCATGAATAGTTACTTGTTCCATTAATCAAAGACATCAGAATCTGACCAGTTCTTACATCCATATTTAGCAAAGTCTGAATATAGTTTATCCATATGTTCAATACATGGGTACTTTAAGCATTTCTTACAGCTTCTTTCTGGATGTTTATAGGCTAGTCCATCTTTATCTTTGTATTCTACTTGAGCAATAGGCATCCTAATATAATATTTAAAATAATACTAATCTTAGATACAGTTTTTATAGTTTTTCCTGAATTTTGTAGCTTAGCTATTTGAACACTATCTTTTCTAATTATTGAGTTATACTGTAATTCATTAGCTCTTCTTATAGAGTCAGTATGTATCCAAGATTTATTTATTTTCTCAAGTGTATCTATCTTTTTCTCTAATAATGGAACTTCTTCTGAATATTTCTTATGTTCTAGAAATATTAGATTAGTTGTTTTTAGTTGTTCTGGAGTTATTGTAATGGTTGATGTAGTCTGTGAAAAACTGCATATCGGCAGTAGTATCATTAGCCATAATAGCAGACTTCTCTTTCTCATAGGATTCTTTTATATCAATTATTCTAGTTGTTAGAGAATCCTTAGCGTGATATAGTGTGTCTCTAACTAAAGAGTCTCTTATAATCTCCTTACTAGTAGGAACTTTAATATTATTTATATATCTAGTTACTACCAAATAATTAACCCCAATTAAGACTCCTACGAGTAAGATAGCCTTAATCAGCCAGCTTAGAACCGTTCTGAACTGCATTCAAATAAGGGAGTGCCTTCTGTGTAACACTAAGTACATCTACACCATTATTCAATGCATCTACAATTGCCATTTCTTCCTCAGACATTGAGTTAATTGCATCTTTTGACTTCTGAATTTCAGCATACTTCTGAGCAGCTTCCTTATAACCTGCAATTACTGTTTCTGGATTCTTAGCGAAATTCTCAATAGTCTTTTTCAGAAGTTCAGAAGTAGTAGCTTTATTAAATACACCACCTTTAGCAATAAATAAGCTAGGGTTTGATTCATAGGCTCTCTTCAGAGCTAACTCCTTACCCTGTTCAAGACTAAATGGGTCTTCTGGATTATAAACAGCAATACCAGTAGCAATAACACGAATAATTCTGTATGAATCTTCAGCTTCGGGACTGCCTTCCCACTTAGCTACAAGATTTTTAGTATCATCAACCGATTGACTTACAGCACAAGCTACAACTAAGCGCTCTGTACCTGTAAAATCAACAAATGAACCTAACTCATAACTTACAATATCATTCTTCATAATTTTGTGTAATTATTATTAATCAACCATTTTTCTGGAGCAAATTCCAGTGTTAAAAATCTAACTAAATATTCTTTATCTTTCTTCTTTCTATTAATTAAGTCTTTCTTTTTGAGTTTCAACGGCTTCTTGACACTATAGTACTTTTCTTCCCACAGGGCTATTCCACTTTCAAATACCTTATAGATAGAATCCTCATATATAAAAGTATCATTCACTTGAACTATGTCACCGTCTTTCTCGTAAAGAACTGCTGAAGTTGTCATATAGTAAATTAATTACATATTTAATAAACTTGTTCTTTACCGCATTATATACCCAATTCCAATGGAAGCTATTATAGTAATTTAATATTTCTTCTGGAGTTACATTATTATAAGAACGTGCTTCATATTCAGTATCATCGCCTTCAAGAGAACAATCATCAGAATTTATTAAATAGTCTTCATCCTTAAACTTTACCTTAATGAAGACATGATATGCTGAATCTTTTATATCTTCAAATTTATCAGGTAAATCAGAATCCTCTTCTGGAACTACAACAACTTCATAATCAATCCCTTCTTTATACAGTATATCTGCTATGATGTATGCAATATAACAACATCCTCCATTATTTATACGATATATTTTATCAAGACAAGAACAAATAGAATTAAGATTTTCGAATACTGTATTGTACTCTGATTTCTTCAAGGATCTCTTCCTTGATTTGCTTAAAAACATTTAAGTAGTCTTTCAAAGTTATAATTTCATCTTTAAATTTGCTATTAATAGCGTATCTAATAATTCGACCAATAGCTGATTCTAGAGGCATTCCATACCCTTCTAGTTGAAATTCTTCTCTAGGATTTGTCTTACTCTTTACTGTTCTAAGTAAGTACAAATCATAACGAGGAGAGTTGTCATTTATTGGTTCTATACGATAAAAATTACCTTGAATTGTCACTTAAATATTTCTATTCAATAGTTTAAAGAATTTAGATACAGGATTAGAACCTGCCAAACTCCAACCATTATGGCACCAAATAATTAGTAACACTCCAAATACCAGTACCTCAATAAGGTTAAACCCTGGGACAAATAAAATAAGGAGTGCTATTAAAAATATATAAAGAGGAATCTCTGCCTTAGGTTTAAGGTCTATGACAAGCATAAACTCAATAGCAGCTATTACTAAGCATATTATAAATAAAGTCCACATAGCTGATTAATTATCAAGTCCTACTAATGTTGAAGAATTACTAGTAACCTTTGGCATGTGCCCATCCCATTTACTAATCCACTGCTTTTTAACTAAGAGAGGAGTGAGAGATGCATTCACAATAGCATTAGCCTTTGCTTCTGCCTCAGCCATTACAATCTTCTTCTTAGCCTCTGCTTCTGCAACCTTTACTTCATTCTCTGCCTTCTGAGCCAACTGAATAGCTCTATTCTTAGCATCAACTGCATCTACAATAGTCTTAGGATACTTTAGACCACTAGTAAACTGGTCAAGAACGAAACCTTCTTTATTAATTAAAGTAGAGAGTCTCTTTTCAATTGCCTGTTCTACTGCCTCACGATTACTTACAATCTGGTCAGTAGTAAATTTATTAATCTCAATACGGCAAGCATCCTTTACATATTTATACACAGGACCATTGATGACATCAGAAAGTTCTTTACGGTACTTTCTAAATACCTTTGGAGCAGTGCCATCCTTAATCTTGATGTTAATGTTTGGGTCTACTTCAAACTTTGAACCATCCTTTGCATTAATAGTAAATGCTGGGTAATCAATAGTCTGCACATAAGTAGGATACTCATATACTTCTTGAGTGAATGGATTATAGAACACACGTCCTGTTACCATTGATACATCGTCTACACCTCTATCTGAGCCATAGAGATTAACTAAGATACCTTCACAACCTGCATCAACTCTTTCACAGCTTGTAAAACTCATTGCCATAATCAAGGCACTTGCAAATAAAAAGACTTTTCTCATTTAACTAAATTCTTTAATTTTTTAATACCATCATAAATAATTGTTCCTACAAGTAATACTAGTACTACAAGTATTAACATTCCGAAAATACAACATACTGTGTCTGCACTGCTAATTAAATATGTGCATAGACTAGCTAAATACATTACTGCGATAGCTCCTATAACATATTTAATTATCATCCACTGTATTTTATACTTTCTTAGAAATTTTGGTGTCTCCATAAAATATAATGCTTCCTTTCACCGAGCCAGTTATACCAAATTATTATCTCATCTTCTTGTATATCTACAAATGGTTTCAGCATAAGTAGACTTATAACTAGTAATATTAATAAGATAAGTAACATTTATCTAGTTTTTACTGAACCTGGCTTAGTTGTTGCTTTTTGAACACTTGCTGGTAGTTTTGACCACCATGCTTGCTTCATCTGTAACCACTCTCTCTTATGCTTAGCTTTCATTTTCGTATTTATTTAAACTTATCATTGTGCAACGATGCGAAATGAGATGCATCAACAGCTAATCTATCTGCTTCATTATTAAATTTATCTGAATCATGTCCTTTAGTCCATTCAAATTTAATGTTTGGACATAAGGCTTGTGTTTTCTGATAAACCTTATCGAATAATTTCCAATAATTCTGATTCTTTTTTCTCGACCAACCTTTAGTTATACATCCTAAAGCATATTGTGAATCAGATATAATAGTTAGAGATTTTATAGGAGAGCTAATAGCATGTAAAGCATAAATAATTGCCATTATCTCCATTTGATTATTAGTTACATCCTTAAAGTGCTTATTATAAGTATATATTACTTTATTATCAGATGTAAATACTACTCCTATACCTCCATCATTGGTAGATACTCGACAAGCTCCATCAGTGTAAACAATAAAATTAGTTAATCTAGACTCCAAGTCTCCATTACAAAGTCTAATTCTAGAACACCATCTCTATAAATAGCTTTAAACGGTCCTGTAGTTATAGTAGTAAAAGATCCGTTAGATACTTTAATAACCTCATCAAGTAATCTTTTAGCTAGTTGCCTTAACTCACCTTCGTTATATATTTTCTTAATATCTCCATCCCACATTTCCCAAGGTTCATAGCCTAGAATGTTTTCATAATTATCATCCCATATTGGTCTACATGGAGATGCCATAATCATTGCTGTGGTCTTGAAATCAAAATTTTCTAGAATATCAGCACGTTGTTTTTCTAAAAATAGAATATCACTCTTAGTTCCTAAATTAACTTTTTTCGGTTTAAACATATACAAAAATAGCTACCCTATTAGAGTAGCTTAATTAATTAGTCAGGGCAAACCATAGAGAAATCTATAGTAGAGTCTATGTTTGCTGTATCTAATTTATTTACAGAATCATTATTAAGTGTGTCTGTAACAATGGTAGTATCGACTCTTGTGCTATCGGAAGAGTCTACTGACCTAGAACAACCACTGCCACCGCATGAAGCAAGTAAAGCAATGATTGCAAAAGCAAAAAGTTTCTTCATATTAATAATATTTAGTTAATAAATAAAAGGAGGTACTACTAATTGTACTTAATTAATAGTAGCCTCCTAAAAGCCCTGTTATTGGTCAGCAGGAACCTCCCGATTTCTCATCTTGAAAAGTATAGGAATTAAAAGTCACCATATTCTTTAATATGGAAGCACTTACTATTTAAAGTTATGTAAGACAAACTATCAGATTGTGAATCTGTAACTAAAAGATTATATGGAGGACTAATATACATAGGCGAAGACCAAGATTAGGACAAAGACCTACCTGCGCTGACAAAGACAAAGACGAAGACTCAAAAGTGCATATCATTACTTATATAGCTGTAATATTTGTAAGATACTTATTGAGTTCACGCAGGTAGCCAATAAAATTTATATAAATTTCCTAATAATCCTGGAAATGCGGCTACAACGCATTAAATATTCATTAATTATTAGCCCTCCTATAATCTATAAAGATACTAGTTATATAACTAGTTACTCAGAAATAAGAGACTTAACTTCCTTGTATGTGTCCATCAAAGATGCTGGAACATTAATTTTAAGTTTACTTACTTTCTCTTTCTCTGAGATTTTATACTCAGCAAATTTAGTATTCTGCTGTTTAACAGCACTATAATATTCGCTAAGTTTTTGCTCATATTCTAAATGAGCCTTACGATAATTCTGTTTATTTTCAAGATTCTTAGCATTAGCCTCTTCTTTAGCTTCTGCTTTCATCTTATTTAATTGTGCATTGAGACTTCTATGTTCAGCCAATAAGCTCATAAACATACTCTCAACGTCTTCAACAGCCACAGATGGATGGTATCTAAATACCACAGTTTCTCTACCATTACCACTAATTATAGATGGATTTGAAACCTTACTAATTAAGTCTTTACGAGCAAGTGCTATAGAACCTCTATCGTGGATATAACTACCAATAGCTGCTGCTTTTGAGTTTAAACTGTAATACTTATTAAGTCTGTCTTTATCCCAACTCTTAATTATATCTTCTTCTATGACATCACACTCCTCATAAGGTTCTTCTGGTTTTTGATATTCTATATATTCAGGATAATCATCTACAGACATTATATCAATGTCTTTAATAAAGCCTTCTTTAACTTTAATAGCCTCTTTTAACCAGGCATTTAAAGAATTATATCTTCCAATCTTATCTAGTGAATTACTAATCCAGCTAATATCTGAGTTTCCTTCCTTAGCCTTGATAAAAGCAGTTGGACTTACAATACTAGCTACTTCTGTGTTATAAAAATTTACACTAAGTAGTTTCTCGTGTTCACTAGTTACAGCTTCTTTAGCTACATTACAGATGTTTTGTGCTTCTGTAGATGTTAAAAATCCATCTTTAAAAAATGTTTCATTCATGTTGTAATACTATTTCTATTTGCGAATTTAGTTAGTTAATTATTGTTAATCAATAAACTCAATAGAATCTACCATTGTATTATATACTTTATGTTGGTAAGGTTGCTCTATTATATAGTAATAGTCTTCCCAAGTTTCCTCTACTCCTTTAAATATTCCTATGGTATCATGTGATTTACATTTCTGACCTATATGTGTCATTAACTCTTGTATTCTCTTATCGCACCCTTTAGCAGATTCTATACTATTAAATATTCTTCTAGTTTTCCAAATGTAACTATGTCGGGCTAACTCTAGAGCATTAATTATAGCATCTTTAGTTTCTACATCAGATGCATCCCAGTCTATAATATTTCCCTCCGTGTCTAATTGAAATATCATCCGAAATTTCCTCCTAATGGTTCTGTTGGTAAATCTAATGAATCTATTAATACTTCTTTTAATTTAAACTCTCCATTCTCATTTACTTCTGTATTTAAAGCTATGAAATTAAATAAATACATAATAGGAATAAAGAATCTCTTAGTAGATATACAATTCTCTTTATCTGGATGTTTGAAGTATGGTTCAACACATTTAATCACCTTACCATTTTCATATAATCTAAAAACTATAGTTCCCTCCCATTCAGTTTTAGGAGAAACACCTGTGATATATAAATCACAATTATTCATATGTACTTGTTGAATAATCATTCTAATTGTATTTTCTGAATTTCGTTAGAACCCTCTAAATTCTTTACATATCCTAATACTTTATTTATTACTAATGCTGAAAAAGGCAGTTTGTTATCAAATACTATTATTTTATATAAGTTTACTGCTTCAATATAACTTACTCTATTTTCTTTTAAATATTTAATAAATTCTGTATTAATTCCACAAGATTGCTTGAAATATTGTGATAGAGCTTGTTTAAGTTTGTTTACCTCTGAATTAGACCAAAACTCAGATTTCTTAAATAGAATTTTATTTATATCTTTTGAAGTAGTTTTATAAGGTCTAAATAAAGATTCTGGAAGTGTTAAATTATTCTTTTCTTTAACAGAAGCAACTGGTTTAATATTTCCAGTAGTAAGTAATTCTTGTACAATTGCCTGGTGTTTTATAAATTCTATAGTCTGTAAAGCATTAGCTATCATAATCTTTGCACTTCCTTTTAAAATAACAGCATAGACCTTATGGTCATAAACAGAAGACCTTATAATCTGCATATCTCCCGAACTAGTAGATGCAATATGGTCTGAGTATCTTATTTCTAAAACATCATACCTAAAATATAGAGAATTACTAGTCTGTCCATTATCCTTTAATTCACAATTAGACCAAAGCCATTTTTCTAATTTATTCATATTATTATACACAAAAATAGCCCACCTAAATTAATAGATGAGCTAGCTAATTTTTAAAATTACAATTATGAACATATACTTATAAAGTGAAAAGTGGATCACTATGGGACTCGAACCCATGACTTTCTGCGTGCAAAGCAGACGTTCTAGCCAAACTGAACTAAGAGCCCAAAAAAACTATAGAGAGGTTGATTGTATAAAGGCTTAAATTCTCTCAACTTATACAATACTCTCCCTTATTATGTTGTCCAAGAGAGATTCGAACTCCCGAAGCTACATAGCGGCAAATTTACAGTTTGCTGTGTTTGACCTCTTCACATATTGGACAATTTAGTTGCAGAGGTGGGATTCGAACCACTTAGTTACGATTTCTTGGTTATGAGCCAAGCGAGATGACCAACTTCTCTACTCTGCGATATATAGTATTAAGTTTATTCGGGCGGAGGTTTTGCTTTTAGTATTATCCTAACGTTGCTTCTTCCATATCAAAACAACCTTCTTTATTTCACAAGGTAACGTTATCTCCTCACTACATAATCCGTGAGTTGTAATGATATTGATACATACCTCCCATATTAAGAGCTTCTGCCCAGACTTGAACTGATGCTTACAAATCAGCTATTTTACCAATTAAAATTACAGAAGCATTGCGCCCACAGAAGGACTTGAACCTCCGACCTCAAAATTAACAGTTTCGTGCTCTAACCAACTGAGCTATGTGGGCATATATTAAATTAAAAAGAATAATTAAGCACTCCTTACAAACATCAGTAAGTACCCATTTGGCACTTACTCTGAGAAATCTAATTAATTAAATAATTGGAGGCATATACAATCTACAATACTGATTTGCATACCATTCCCAAGCTTTCTTTAACCCTTTAAGATAAGATTTCACAATTCTTTTCATACTTTTAAAAATTTAATTGTTAATTAAATAATCTAATTGTATAGAGAAGGAGTGAGTAGGATAAGGGAATCGAACCCTCGCAAGCCTTCACATTGGAAGTGTGATGTGCGCCTCCAGCTACACTAATCCTACGTGAACAATGATATTAGACATCCATTATTTAACTAGTTAATATTAGTTAATACTATTAGTTATAATAAGAGCCTTTTATATCAGACAATTATATATTTAGAGGGATTCTAAGCTCCAAGTTAACAATTGTTAAATCTTTAGAGTCAGAATCCCTCAAGCCTAACTAATTAAACTACTTGTGTGTAGGATAATTATTTGTAGGCACAGTTTCACTAAAATAATAATCTGTTGTCATAATTTTATCTTATTTAATATTTCATTATACTTAGCATTGAAGATTTCTTCTACTACAGAAATACCTTCTTGTAACCAACTGAAAGAGTTAGTATCTCTTTCAATGCGGCATGAGTTAGTAGAATATTCTTCAAATACTTCAATAGTATCACAGTCACTTTCGTTAATAGATATGATTTTTATCCAATACTTATAATCGCCATAATCAAAAAACCTAAATCTATCTTTAGATAATGCTGCTTTGGCTAAGGTATCGGAAATTTCAATCTTCTGTTTAACTAAAGAGTCTATTTGCTTATTTAAATCGTCTAACTTCTCTTGGTCTGTCATTCATTTATTATAATTAGAGTTGTTCTTCATATCTAATAATGTTAGAATTTTCTCCTATTCCTAGAAACGTATCTAAACATGTAATATCTAGAATATTTAAATCATTTAAAAACTCTTCTTTTTCTCTAAGTACAGCTTCTCCAATAGTATCTATAATAGGAATATAAGAACTTATAGAACAATCCCAATGAGTAATTACCCAATTAAATTTACAATTATAAGTATGCTGATAATTATCTAAACAGTGTCTATCAATAACTCTATTTAATAGACTAAAATCAAATACTCCTTTTTTAAATACACCTTGAATACCCGTATCTAAATTGGTAGGTTCTTCTAACGTAAAATATTTAGATATATCATATATACGATAAGGAGTATATCCATTACCATGTCTAGTTAGATAGGGTCTCATTACTAAATAAACTTCTGGACTTTCCTTTAAAACATATTCAGGGATACCATTAAGACCTGTTTTACTAGGAGTACAATGTGGCATAAATCCTCTTTCCATATCTAGAAGAAGACCTTGTGAACCTTCCCATATTACAGTATCATAATTATCTCCTTCTTGTCTATCATTAGCAGGACTCCAAGGAACCATCTTAAAAGTTTCAGGATGTGATTTTATGAATTTACAAGCATCTCCAAATAACTTATATAATTCAGAGTCTCTTTGAAATTTATAGTAATGTTCAGCTTCTATTAAAAGTTTCTCAACATTATTAATATACATCATCCTCTTTGCAAGAACACCCTTACTATCTAAATCTTTATAACGTTCAAAAGTGGCGTGAATACCCTTACCACAAGTTCCATTATTCTTTACTTCAATATTCAAAGAATCGGATAGTACATCATAAGGTGTGATTACTTTACAATAATAATCGATGTATAGAGGAGGAACCTCGATACCTTCATCAACTAGAGCTTTGTATTCATTTACTATACATATAGGGTCAACAAATACATTCTCATTTAAATAGGTAGGTACTCCCAATAATACTCCAGAACCCCAAGAAGAACATACATGAGATTTACCATTTAATACTACTCTATGTCCTGCTTGAGGTCCTCCTGAGAAACGATGAACAATAGGCTTAGAACTATTTTGACATAACCATTGAACTACATTACCTTTTCCTTCCTGATTGTTATCTCTAAGGCTTTTTATCCCTAGATTCTGGAGATTACTCTCATACTCTTTCGAGATACGTCTGTCAATTCAGACCAGCACAGCGTACATTTTCACCATATTACTAAAAGTAACTTAGGGCAGGACACTCTTGGGAAAATTATATTTATTCATTTCCTACGCGTTACACTACTAGTTAGCCTTTACGCAATCTAACTAGTTAGCACGGTATTATCTAGGAATTATAGACTTCACCGTTTTTGCCCTGTAATAATAGTTACAGTTTCCCATAACTACGACGAAATTCTAAATATCTATTATATTTTCTATCTAAGTACATTGTTGAATCTTTATATAAGTAATCTATGCACTGATATGCAAGGCTATTAGTTAAAAGAATCTAGTATGTTTTACCATTATTATGTTTAGCATACAAAGTTTTTTCACCACAAGGTAAATATTTCATCATTCCTTGTAAAAAGTTTTTGGTGCCTATTACGTTAAATTCTGCATATTTGTGTTCTTTATCTGAATAAGTAATACAACCATCACCATCTACATATCCTCTGAGAAAGTGACGAATTAATTCTTCTTTACTATATTTATCTGAACTTACAAATATACTCTCATCTGGAAATTGTAGTACTAACGATTTTTGTGGTACACATCCTTTTGAAATAAGATTTTGATAAATATTTTGATTATCAAATTTCATTCTGCATGTTGTAGAATTTTCTTGTACTTGAGTTCTAATTTTCCTAGAATAATGTAATAAATCACAGAACTTTTGCATATGATTGATGTCTGAATACTGTAAATTCATAGCAAATGTAGGTCTATCTTTAGCTACATATCCATCAGCAAATATAAATCCCAACCAATATGCTTTTTCTTCTGTATCTATTATATCAAAGAAATGCTCATTTAAATCCCACATACCCCTTTTATCTATAAGAGATGCTCCCATCAAAGTTAAATTCTTTTTAATAGTATTTTGAGTAACATCATATTTAACTGCTAATTCTTCTATCGTGTTTCCAGAATTATATAATAATAATGCTTCCTCTTTATTATAAGTTTGTTTATTTTCTCTAAGAGGAATTCCTTTATACACTAAATATTGCTTTATACTATCTTTACTAACTTTATTATCTTTACATATTTTAGAAATTGATAATTTCTAATCTACATACATAGACACTATATTTAAAGTGTCAAATTTTTCAATCGTACTTTTTCTAATCATATAATATTAATTTAAAATTGATTCATCTCCAAAGAAACTTCCAAGAACTATCTTATGCTTGTCCATAGCTATTAGCAACAATACGAGCAATAGTTTCTCCTACGTGCTCTTTATCTGATACTACGAGATTATCACCTACATAAGGTGTCCAACTATTAGAAATAGTTTGCAAACTATACCAACTTCCATGCTCTACGTGAATGTGATAGATGTCCCATTTCTTGGCACATTCCTTATAAATTGTTGAGGTAGCTAAGTCTTCACCACACTCATCGCCAATATAATGAGTAATAGCCTCTTTAGGTAACATTCTGTGAATAGGTTCATCACTAATAGTAATTAAACAACCCTTAACACCTCTCTTCTCGAAAGCATCAATCTTAGTATGTTTAGCTGCAAAGTACCAACACATATTAGGGTTTTCGCCTCCGTTACCTCCACCTTTACCTTCTAGATAAATCTTACGAAGCCATTTCTCCATAAGTTCATCAGAAGACTCAAATTGACCTACTTGCAAAGGAGCTTCTTCATAACATCTTTCAACATCACCGAATGCCATAAAACAGATTTGAGGATTATCAATACCTGCCTTCATAATACTTTTTATACAATCAGGCAGAGTGTTATCAATAAGATACTTTGGAACTGAACCCATAGAACCTGTTTCATCTAAAGCAATAATTACAGGGAAAGATTCTGGATGCTCTTCAGAATCGCAAGACTCTCTATAATTAATATTGATTGGATTCATTTCAGAATCAATGTTCTTATTACTAAAAGTCTTTTCAATAGACTGTTGCTGATAACTACGACTTCTAGTTACTGCATCATTATATGAATAACTACCACCTCCCATTACTTATTCTCCTCTTTTTTAGGTTGAACACTTGCTGTTAACACATTAACTAATGAAGACATAGCTTCAGTAAGCTTATCTACCTTAGCATTTACTTTCTCTAACTCAGAAGGCTCTGCTGGTTTAGATTCTTGAGTTTCAACAGTTGGCTTATTAACTGTAGGCTGCTGACCAAACATATTAACAAATGGATTATTACCACCGCTGAACATCTGAGACATCATCAACATCTCCATCATGCCTCCATTACTTCCTTGCTTTTTATTTTTGTCGAGCATCCAAAGCATAGCCATATTAAAGCCGCCACCTGTATTATTAAACAGATTCTTACCTTGTGGAGTCATGGATAAAGCCATAAGAGACTCTACATCAAATGACTCTCCATTAGCAAGTGCTAACATCATAGGATTAAACCCACAGGAATCATCAAAGTTGAATGGGTTGACAATTACCTTGGTAGTAGCCTGACCCATAACTGCATCCTTAATAGCTTTCTTAGTGTGCGCATAACCACTAAATGACTGAATCTTAAGAGTACCATCAGCATTCACGCCTAATACATAGCCATAAGAACGAGAACTACTCTTAATAATATCTCCCTGCTGGATTTTGTTATTAGGCTTAGCAATACTATAAATAAATGGCATCTCAATAGTCATAGCTTCTGGATAATTAGTTAAATCACCCTTACTATCAACACCTGTCCATTCATCATCGTCTGTTTTAACACACAATGCACCATCAAGTGACATACGCACGCCAGTCTCTTGCTCAGGCATAAACTGTGCTGTATACTTACTTAAGATGCCAGAAAACATACTATTCTTCTTTGGTTCCATACTTTTAAAATTACTTACTTGTTTACCATTAATTGTATTAATACTAATTATCTCAAAATCGTCTTGATGTGAAGAACCTGCAAGTGTCCAAACTACTTGGAAATTCCTATCATACCCATCAAACCTAACTAAATCACCTTTCTTTAAACCCTTATAATCTTGGTCAGTTCTGTAAGCAACTGTATCCTTACCGCTAACTTCAAAAGGACTTAATTTAGAATCAGTGAAAATACCTCTAATAACCATTTTTGTGTCTCATTAACATAATTGCAATTTCATCTGTATCAAAATTATTGACTATATCCTTTATACTATACATAGTACCTTTAATTAAGACTTTCTCTCCTATTCGAGGGACTGGATTTACTTCAGTATCACTAAGTAAATGATGCTCATATAATGGATAAGATTTAATAACTTTCTGTTTGTTATAAACACTTAAATAATAGTTAACATTCATAATCTTCTAATCTCCTCTTTAAATAATTTATTATATTTAGTAGCTAATGCATTAATTATCTTGTAAAAGTCAGAACGAGCATTACTATCCATACTAACTAGTTGTTTAATATTAGTTATATAGTTATCTGGAATAATAGCTCTACTCTCATTCTGCATTAGATTTTTAGTAATAATCAATTTCTTATTGAGTTCCGATACTTTAGCAGCCAGTTCTTCTGTCATATTTTTAAATAACTTGAATACTATATAATTCTGGAAATTCTACTGTAATGATTGCACACTTATTGTATGCTTTTACAGTAACACCCTTAATCACAACAGTAACATTAGAGTCTTCAAAGAATTTCTTTAGCTTTTCAATACTAGCTTGTAAAATCATAATATCAATGTTGCCAGTACTGAAACTAAATTTGAAATCCACAATATTACTCTTAGAAGTAATATTTACACTTGCATTTCTATCAATGCTTGAAATCTCTTTTAAATCTTCTGCTGTAAAAGTAGCAATTTTTACACTCTTAGTAATCATAGTTATTCTTAAATTGGTTTAATATTTACAAAAGGATAAGTTACTTGACTATACTGACTGATAAAGTTCTGTTTGACCTTTTCTTCACTTGTACCTGTCAGTTTGATTGTTTGTTCACATTTCTTTAGACTGTCAAAATATGTTACTTCAAACTTCATAATATAAAGTTTCTATTATTAAATTCAACTTCTGCTTCTTTAATACCTTTTTTATCAGATAAATCAACAATTAGACCCATTTGACGTAACCAAATATCTATCGGTCCTGTATATCCCACATCACTAGTCCATCCATTCTTAGCAAACACTATACGTTTCCAAGTAAATAATACACAAGTATTACTACCTACTATACACATATGTTTACCTTCTGGAATATCAATGAACGTAGGAGGAAGAGATACACCTTTCAAATAGAATTTGGATACTCTGTCATTAAAGACATCATCTTGCATAACTACTAAATCTGTTCCATACTTAGTAGCTAGTGTTCCATGCAAATAGAAGTCTGGTTGATAAATCCAATTTTCATTTCGACATTGAAGAGGCTTAAATTTAATCATGTTTTACGCTTTTTCCATCGGAGTACCTTCCCAACTACAAAACCAATTATAAATATAACTAGTAGTGTAATTAAAAAGGTTCCAATATTAAGTACAATCATAATCTAAATTTATGGAGAACTAGCTAATACACAACTAAAGCACTAACTAGTTCTCGGAGTTTAACTAAAACAGTTTCTTAACCCAATAGAAGACTTCTCTAATCACTGGCACAATAGCAGTAATTCCAATAATCTTCAACCAAGTATCAAAGTCTAATGGCTCTGTTCTGAATACGTCGCCACCAAATTGAACTATCAAAACTTGACCAACAAATATAACCAAACATATTCCAATAAATGCTAGATTCTTACAAAGTCCATTAAATATACTTCTATTCTGATCAAATACTCTTGCATTAAATAAATTCCAAAACTGAAGCAATACAAATATAGTAAAGAACTCAGTTTCATTACAAATCTTACTAATTAAGAGATATAAGAGAATAGCAAAATAGAATAGACCCACTCCAAATATCTCAACCCACATCTGCTTAGTTATGATAAATGCTTTAGGGTCACGAGGTTGCTCTTGCATTACAGAATCGTTAGCAGGTTCAGTAGCCAGAGCTAATGCTGCAAATGTATCCATAATTAAGTTAACCCATAACATTTGTATTACAGTAAATGGTAAATCTACTCCTACAAATGGTCCTACACAGGCAATTAGTATAGCTACGACATTCACTGTGAGCTGGAACAAAATAAAGTGTTGGATATTCTTATATAGACTTCTACCCCACTTAACACCAAGTATTACAGATGGGAAGGAATTATCAAGAAGAATTACATCAGCAGCATTCTTAGCAATATCTGTACCGTTATTCATAGCTACACCAACCTCAGCTTGATTAAGAGCACTTGCATCATTTGTTCCGTCTCCCGTAACGGCAACAACTTCACCCATTCTTTGGAATCTCTTTACAAGAGTCTGCTTGTCCTCTGGTTTAGTTCTTGCAAATACATCTATTTTACGTAAGTTTGTATCAGTCTGACCATCAACTTCACTTCCTAACATTGTATTAGGAGTTTGAGAGATATTAGCCTGAGCTGCAATAGAAGCTGCTGTTGCTGGATTATCACCTGTAACTATCTTGACTTTAATTCCTGCGTTTCTAGCCTGCTGAATTGCATCGGGTACATTAGTCCTCACAGGGTCTTCAATAGCTACATAGCCATCCCATATGAAGTCTTCAAGAGTATTTGGATTCTTTCCTATTCTATGAGCAAAGGCTATACAACGGCGACCTTTAGATTGTTGAATTGAGAAATCTGGAATAGTGTCCTGTTTTCTACACATATTCTTAATTATCTCTGGTGCTCCCTTAATATATGTAACAGCACCATCACAGGTAATCATATATTTGTTCTTAGAGTTAAACTCAACTCTACTAACTATGGTAGCTTTACTTCTGGTCTCTTCGATATTGATACTTCTTTGTATATATTGGAGACAAGCACCCTCTGTAGGATTGCCAACTACTTCACCTGTAGGACTAAGATTAGCAGTAGAATTAATTACCATATTATGTAATACTGCATTTCTATCTACAAAGTCCTGGAATACTACCTTCATCTTATTCTCAGTAAGAGTACCAGTTTTATCAGTAAGAATAAGAGTTGTAGCACCTAATGTCTCACAAGCGTGCATTTTTCTAATGAGATTATTAGACTTTGCCATTCTTCTCATAGAATATGCGAGAGCCAGGGTCACTGCCATTGGAAGACCTTCAGGAACAGCTACTACAATAAGAGCTACTGCAATCATTAAGAATTGTAAACAATCATTTACAATATCAATAACCTCCTTACCTACATATCCCTGCTCAATAAATACATATCTAAAAGCAAGAGATAAAATAAGAATAGTAGCAGCAGTAAATGCAATCTTATTAATTAGACTAGCTAAACCATTAAGCTGTTTATTAAGAGGGGTTTCTACATCAGTTATAGAAGACGCTTCTCTAGCAGTCTTACCAATCTCAGTATTATCACCTACCGCAAATACTTCGCCAGTACAAGTACCTTCTGCTACAATAGTACTTTTATAAATTCTATTAGCGGGATAAGTACCTGACTCTTTCTCATAATTTGTTTTAGTTACAGGAACAGTTTCACCAGTTAAAGAAGATTCATTTACCTTAAGATTACTAAATTCTCTAACTAATATATCCGCAGGCACTTCTTCTCCAGCTTCCAACATAACTATATCTCCTACTACAAGCTCTTTTCTAGCTACCTGAATAACACCACCGTTTCTTCTTACTTTAACTAAAGTATCATCTGTGCTAGTTAATAACAAGTCAAACTTTTTAGCAGCTGACCAAGTATTCCAGAATCCTAAACCTACAGCTAAGGCAATAGCTACAATAATACCGATAGGCTCTGTATACTCACCTTTGATTATACTAATAACTAAAGAGAGTACTGCTGCCACAAGTAATATAATGATAAGAGGGTCTTTAAAACCGTCTAATAACATTATATACCAAGAGTCTCTCTTTGGTGGAGTTAATACATTAGTACCATATTTACTTCTTGAGTCTTCTACTTCTGTTAAGCTCAGACCATAATCAATATCTATCATTATCTAAGTATTTAATTAATTAAAGAAATTCAATAGTTGGGCGCTTCATAGCATCAATAGAGTTCCAGCCTCCAAATTCACCGACTGCTTTGAATCGCCAGCTGTCATCTTTCTTGTAAGCAATACCAAGAATTACAGCTTGTTTATCTGCAATCTTTGTACCTTCCTTACCATCTTCAAGGTTGAATTTAGCTAATACATTAACAGAAGCATTTATATTAGTCTGAACTCTATCAGCTGTATAAATACGAAGACCCATATAAGGAATCTCACCAAACTTCTGATGTGTGAAATTATTAAGAGTAAATGCTATGTATTCTACTCTTGGGTCAAGCTCATTAAGATGTACTTCAATAGTCTCATTATCAAGACCATCATTACCACCTATATCGCCACTTCTATCATCACCAGAATGACGAATACCAGGAGCACTTAGATTATAATAAGCCACTTCACCAATACAATTTTTGTTAGCATCATACATTAAGACAGTAGAATCCAAATCTACTTTCTCAACTGATGAACCAAAGCCAAACAAGCCTTTGCGTTGTATAGCACCCCAATTAGAACCAAAGAACAGTTTATCCAATCCATTATTAGATTCCTTTGACAGATTAATTCTGCCACCTTTACTTAAATTAATCATATTACTTATTTAATTAGATTAAAAATGGGAGCACCTAATTAAAGGCACTCCCTATAGAATCAAGAACTAAAACCAAAATTAATAATTAAATAGCAGGTGAGTTAGGAATGTTAAATCCATAACCACGAAGAATGTCACGATAGAGTACACTATCATAACTACCCTTATCTTCCTCAAGAGCCTTAAACTTCCATTCACCATTGTGGCGATACAACTGGCAGAAGACGATGCAGCGACTCATTGAAGCATCCTCTGTAAGGTCAAACTTAGCAAGAGGTTCTGTTTGTCCCTTAGCATAAAGTTTACAATAAGCATTGTTTACCATACCAAAGTTCTGTTGACGAGCCTTAGCATCATGGATGTTAACAAGAATAATAATCTTCTCAACACCAGCTGGAACTTTAGTAGTATCTACTACAATAGTCTCATCATCACCAGAACCTGCTCCAGTACGATTATCACCAGAGTGCTTAATACCATTCCATTCAGGATTGTTGTAGAAAATCATACTATTGTCAGGTTCAAATGCCTTATCACTAGCATTCAATGCAATAGCAGCTACATCAAGGTCAAACTCTTTACCAGGCTGTGCAGCATCCCAACCTAAACCAATTGAAAACTCTGTTACACCATTTGCTTCTTTAGCGAGGTTGATGTTACCTCCTTTACTTAATTGAATCATAATTTGTGAATTTAATTATTAAATAACTAATTATTCATTAGTTTGCAAATCCGCTTGTGTACTTTCGAAATAGTCTTGCATATCAGACTCTTGTACTAGTTTAACTAAGTCTTCTACAGTTTTTAATTTTTGTATTTTATTGTCTGTAATTGCAATGTTAAATTCTTGTTCACACTCAACAATAATTTCTATAATATCTAAACTATCTACACCTAAGTTTACAAAAGACTCTTCTTTAGTTACTTCGCAATCTAAAAAATTACTTACTATTTCGATTACTCTTTCTTCTATATCTATCATTCTGGACGAACTGGATAAATAGCATCTACAAAGCCATCAATATCTTCCGCATCAAGTCCCTTTACTTGATTCTTAACAAAGAGCTGATTATGAATAGCTACATCAATACTAATAGAGCGAGCTAGAATAACTAGCTGTTCAGCTTGTTCACTTACTTTGTCAGTAAACTCCTTTGGATTAATCTTGCGAATTTTAGCCGCAATATCCATAGTATTATCATCTCCTAAATCAAGAAGTGAATCAAATTGCATTCTCTTGTTACGGAAATCTACAATTTTATTCTGAATCTTCTGTTCAGAGACACTTGCCATATTCTTTAAGGCACTACTAACTCTGGAGTCTTTCAAATCTTTGTTTGAAGCTCCTACAATTTCTTCAATACTTTTCATTTTACAATAATAAACGTTTTTTATTTAATTCATTAACTTTCTTCTGATAGGATTCTTTTCTTTTTTGAATCATTTCTTCAAAGGATTTCTGAGGAGGTGCTATTGTACTTTTAGGTATATTTGGATAATGCTTTTGAATATACTCTTTAAAAGGACTCAGCTTTAATAAATCCTCTATGTGCCAAGTATGTATTTTATAATGATCCGCAACAACTTCATCGGCAGAATAACTAAGCGAACCTAATAATGATAAAAGATCTTTTTCTGAAAAATTTTGTTGTGCTCCAAATAAATACTTAACCTCATTTTCCTCAGGAAGTAAATCCATGGCTTTTAAAGATTCCTCCATTTCTGGACTTATATCAGACATATCATATGAAGATTCCGATCGAGTATCTAAATAATCGTCTACGTACTCTTCATTCTCAACATCTTTATAAAAAGGACTACAAGTATAATCTGGTTTATTTGTCATAAGATAAACTATATAAGAATCTTTGGGATGTATTAAATAGTACTTAGCGTCCTTTACTGTATCTGATAAAAATACACTTGTCATTATATATCCTCCTTTTTAGTTTTAAATACTTCTTCTGTATGAGTAGAAGTGAAACCTGGGTCATACTTTAATTTCTTAATACCAAGTACCTTATTATACATAACATTAGGGAAAGAGTCTAACATAGAGTTCTGTTGTCTTACAGTTTCCATACACTCTTCTTCTAGCTTATAATACTCATCTCTTTGACCATTTACAAAATTAGATAGGTCTCCATAGAAACGAGTAAATTCAGAATATGGAATTTGTTGATTCTCTTGTAGCCACTTCCAAGTAACCTGTTCTCCATCGTGTCTACCTTCCATAATCATTTGAGTAACATCTAAGAAGGTATTCTTATTTAATTCACAGATTTCATACTTCTGCAAATATACTTTCCACAACTTATCAAAAAACATCTTGCGAGCATATTGTTGTTTATCAAGTTGATTAGTGTACTCAATATTCTTATTATACATTTTAATTATAGAACCAACAGGACTTACCATCCATATACCAACTAAAATAAGAGGGATGATTATCCATTTCTTCTTAATATTAGGATATTTATCCTTTTCAGATTCTGTATCTACAAAAGATGCTACAGACAGAATAACGCATACTATAGTTGCTATGAAAATGAGCCACTGCAACACACAGTGGCAAAAGCCCATTCTTACAGCATTTTGTGAACCCTTTAATGTAAGTATGCCACTGTCATTAATTAGGTCATCAAACATTTGGACATTCCATAACCAAACAAAGATTACAGTTAATACCGCTGCCATAATAGCAAGCATAATACCTGCTTTAATATTATTTTTCATAATTAATATCAATAATTAGTTGTTTTAATTCCTTATTGTCTTTACTAATACCCAAACAACACACCTATAAAAAACCCAATAATTATAACCATTACAAAGTTATCAAATTCAGGATTATTTGCAGTACTGAGAGCACTACAAATTAAGGCTACTACAACAAATATAGGCACCCACAATAGTAAATGTTTTTTCATTCTTTATTAATTAAAAACTTGGTAAACTTATCATGTAGAGGTTGAAACTCTCTTCTAAGTTTCATAAGTTCTCCTATTTCACTTAAGGAACTTACATCACTTAACTTAATATTATCAATCATGTTCATTGCATCTCTGAGACGGCATTGAATTCCTCTTATTGGATTATCATTTACCATTGTTTCTCAATAAATACTGTTAATGTTTCTAGACTCTTAGATATTACTTCCAAACTATTAGTTATTCTATCTAATTTAATACTTAACTTAGAATAGAACTCTTTTCTTTTATTGTTAGCATAATCAGATAAGTTTTAGTTTTTCTAATTCAGAAGCTACATCACCTCTTATATCAATACTATAAGCGTAATTTTGGGCACGATGCATATTTTGAGCTCCGTCATACCCATCTACATATGCTTTTCTAATTAGTGCCAAAAATAAATCAGAAGGCATAGAAATTACATTATTACACTCTTCTAAACCCTCTAAATGTTTTCTACACCATTCATACGAAGCTACTTTTGTTAGACTTTGTTGAGTAGAGTGTATAACTCCATCAAAACCTGGACACTTTGGACAATACAATTTTACCATTTCAATTAAATTTCTTGTTAATATAGTTAATTATGTACTTTTATAACTTTATTAAATATAATTTTATTGGAAATATATATTCCAGTACATTCATTAAAGTAATAAATAGCTCCTTTAGGAATAATAAATTTTGCTAATACAGGAGCATCTAAGGATGTAGGAATACTAAGACTTTGATAACTGTAGAATCCAGTATTAGCAGTAATTTTATAGTAGTATACATTATTTTCTTTGTCCCATAGGTAACATCTTATACCTATCTCAGTCTCATATTGCTTGTGGAGTTTATACTTAAAGCCTCTTATTGCACTGACATATCTTTTCATAAAAAGAAACTTTTTCTCCCAGATAATCTTATATACAATTATGTCGTCTATTGCTATTTTCTTTTCTGATTTAAGCACAGCTTCTGAAGATTCTAGACTATAACGATACACATATTTGTTAAAGCACATAACTACTTAAGAATTTTAACTTTTACATGTTCTACACTGATTCTCTTAGAGTCTTTAGGATGAATGAGAATATCAATACGATGTTTGTGTCTTTTATTCATCACATCTTTGACTAAATATTCACCATATCCTTCTATCCATACTTTCTTAGGTTTATTCTTAGGAAAGAGATAAAGAAGGTCACGAGAGATTGCACACCATTTAATAGTTCCTTTCTTTAAATGATGCAAATTAATTTTAGAACCATCAGAAGTAACTAATGGCTCATCATTACACTGACTCTTAACAGGTTGATAACAAGTAAGAGTAACGTGAGTAATCACATTTTTAGATTGCGCTTTAATTAGAGTGAATAGACTAAGTAAAATTGCTATACATAATATACGCTTCATTTTATATAGTTTTAGGAAATAATTATAACACTCTATATACAATTTCTAATATATCTCTAAAATTAGGATTGTCAATTACTGCTTGGGCGTCTTCTCTATTTTTAAATATAATTTGCCCAGAATAAACACAAGAATTTGAAGAAATTAATCTAACTTGAAATTTATTTTCTACACTCTTGTCATAAACTATATAATAACCAAACACATTCGATACCTTCTGAACATATGTCCAACCATTGTTATAGTACTGAGCAATATCTTGAAGACGGGCGACTGCTGTCATATAATGGTCCTCATAAGTATCTCCTGTAAGCTTTAATGTATTAATATATGTAGAATAGTTCTTAAGAGTGTTAAGAACCTCTATAAACTCTATAGGTTTCTTAATAAACTTAATGATACCCTTACTTAAATCACTATTTGTTACATCTATCTCCATTCCCTTTGGAATATCAATAGTTATTTGATTATTCTCCATATTAATTATTTTAAATATTATACCAATTTTATCACTTCTAGTAGTTTCTCCACATCTTCCATATGTATACCAGTTTGAAAAGCCTGACCTACAGCAAGTACCATGATAAAAACAACAATACTCACACTTATTCACTTTAGGCACAATTATATACCAATTCTTATTAAGAAAGAAGATATTATAAAGGGGACGTTCTATCCATGATTTATTATTTATAGTTACTTTATACATAATGGTATAAATTAAATCTCTTCAATATTGGTATTAACTGAGCCTTATATTCAGGATAATATTTACACATAGTATCGAAAGCATCCAATGGTTTATCAGGTTTTGTAAACCTTGCAGATTCCCAATCAAGAATGGCTTCATCAAAATTCATGTGTTTCTTATATTTACGTAAATGATGATTAGCAAATCTTGTATGAATTTTCTGGATAACCTCTGTACCTAAATAAGGAAAGAGTATATACATGGACAATTTATCTAAATCATGAAGAGGGTATTTATAATAACCTATATATTTCTTTTCTAATTTCAATACCATTCTCCAGTGTTTAAATGTATATGGTATGTGTTTATAACTATTTAGAATATTGTTTATTAATTTCATTATTTTTAATATCATTATAAAACTCTGGAACACGATGTACTTCCCAATAAGAGGCAATATCATCACACTCTCTTGTTAACCATGTAGGCTGCTTAGTTACTTTGTCTCTACAATAAACTATGCCATATAACTCTTGGACACAACTAGAATTATCATAGATGAAATCAAGCTGTTCTAATGATGAGTAATATTTAGGATTACATTCATACAACCCACCACAATGTTCATTCGGATGCTCTTTCTTAAAACATCTACAACAATCTCCATCATCATTCCAGCAATCAATTTTAAGAATTTCAAGATTGTTCTCCATAATTAATTTAAGAAGAACTTCTTTAGCATTGTCTTTTTTGTCTGTCATTGTTTAATATTCTGTCAGTTCTTCACTAAGTTCTCTAAATATTTGCTTTATTCTATAAGGTATATCATCATCTTGCTCAGATAATAATTTACCTTCATTAATTAAAGCTCTCATGTATTTTGTATTCATTCTCCTACTTTTTCTTTAATAATTTGATGAACTAAATCCCCATCTATAATTGATAGAGGATAAGTAAGAAAAATATCCTTAATTTCATCAACAAGAAAATAAAAACCGTCCTCTTCTATAAAGTCCAATATATTATCAATATCATTATTGGACAACACATAACCATCAATTTTTTTCATATCTCTTTCTATTTACCCTCTCCCTGCTGTCACCAAGGAGAGGTGGTTAGTTACAAATTACCAGATGTTCCATC